>Ga0207865_100094_pt1 | contig 110478 bp, 100 predicted proteins | sample HigsolmetaAR204D_FD_184836 | JGI IMG/M metagenome (GOLD analysis project Ga0207865, IMG submission 184836) | Ionic liquid and high solid enriched microbial communities from the Joint BioEnergy Institute, USA - AR20-4-D (SPAdes) (version 2) ... | reverse complement strand
CCGGAGGCACTGGACAGGCTGCTTCCCTGGTCATCGTCATTGCCGCTGACATGCCGCATGTTTACAACCTAATTCAGTGTATCGAAGCCCTCATCTGATAGACAGGTGGGGGCTATTTGACGCTTACTTACCAGTGACTCTTCCATGCCGAGAAGATCATACAAAGCGGATTCGACCCCTGTATTATCCCTCTCCGGTATCGGGTGAAAACATTACAGAAAACATTCAAAGGTGAAAATCGTTGGATGGGAAACATACCTGCATTGGACGGGAAACGTTCGAAGACGAAAAAAACGCATTCAGACAAGAAACATTCAAACGTGAAAACCGCATTCCGGCGAGAAATATTCTGAAAACCCGCATTGGACGGCAAACATTCAAAACGGGAATTTGCATTCGTGCGGGGAAACGTCGACGAAGCTTTGAATGCTGGGTTGCCTGAGCGACCTTCCCTCCCGCCAGCGCCATTCGCTGTATCGGACTTTCACGCAAACGGCCGGTTCGACCCAAAAAGCGTCCTTATACCGTTCGGGCCTGTTGACGAAAGGCATCTCTTCAATCACTTTCGGACGGAGCAATTCGGTCAGTTTGCGCCATTCTTCTTTGCTCAATTTTCCCGTCCCCGTGTGTCCGATATAATAAAACCGGCCCTCCTGGCCGTAAAGGCCGAGAAGGACTGAATTGACGATTCCGCCGTTCAGCGTAAACCCTCCGATAGCAGCCAAAATGTCCCCGTAATTTTTGACTTTCACCCACCTGCCGTCCTTCCCTCCTACGGCATAGGCGCTGTCCCGCCGTTTGCAAACGATGCCTTCCATGTCTTGCTCCTTCGTCACTTGAAACAGTTTTTCGCCATCGCGATAATTGGCGACCAACTGCAGATGTTCGCCGGGCCGGATCCATTCCGATAACAGGTGCTGGCGTTCTTCCAAAGGTTTGGAGACAATCCGCCGCCCGTTTAAATAAAGGAGATCGAAAACCATATACGTGACAGGCACAATCGCCTGCATTTGCGGAACAAGTTCCATTCTTCGCAAGCCGTCGCGGCGCATGACTTCATGAAAGGACGGTTTGCCGTCTTCGCCGAGGGCGATGATTTCCCCGTCGAGAATGACGGATTCCGCCCGGCAAAAAGAACGGAAGCGGTCTGCAATTTCCGGATAATGAAAGGTTCGCTCACGTTTTTTGCGGTTGAACAGGCGCATTTCGCCGCGTTCCAAATAAGCGAGAAGGCGCACGCCATCCCACTTGATTTGGTACACCCACTCCTCGCCGGCGGGAATCGTATCGCTGCGGACCGGTTCGAACGGGATTAGGGGATGCAAGGTCATATTCATTCTTCATAAACCTCTTTTCCCCTATTGTTTGCGGGCCTGGTCCATAACATACCACATTTTATCGATTAAATTTCAACCCGCGCGCCGGAGCGGCCCGACCTTCCGCCGTCTTTCGATTCAATTTTGTCAATCAAATTTCAATCCGCTTTTTCCATCAATTTTCAATCCGCTTTTTCCATCAATTTTCAATCCGCTTTGTCCACCAAATTTCAATCGGCTTTGTCATTCACATGTCAATCCGCGCCCGGTGACGAACCTTTACCCCAGTTAGCTACAACCCGTTAGTATATCCTGATAGGCTATACCCGAAGGCTGGCGATTCACTGTTGATGGTGCAAAAATATGCCGCTTTAATCGAAATGTTGCCTTCCTAAAACTCAAACATCTTGTTTTCCATTCCTTACTTTAAAAATTTTAGACGTAAGGAATGGAAAGCCAGACTCGCCGGAAGGGAAGGCAATCATTTCACTTTCTGACGATTTTGCACAATGTACCGATAGTCTCACCCGATTAGCTACACACGGTTAGGCTACAGACGGTTAGCTACACACCAACGATCACACTCCGTCTTTCTATGTTTATCTAGGGCCAGGCTACAACGGTCAGACTACAACTGAATTTGAATCTTCAGATCGTTCGGATATCTCTCTCCATGGAAAAAGCGGACGGCTTCTTCGAGAGTGATCGTCCGTGAAATGAGCGGCTCCACATGGAAACGTCCCTCTTTTAACCATTGCATGGCGGGCAAAAACGTGTAGTTAATCGCCATGGTGCCGACGAGTTTCCATTCCAGCCGGTATAATTGAAACGGGCTCAACCGGACCACATCGTTCGGAGACGCTACCCCGAATTGCAAAAAAGTGGCGGACGGCCCCAAATATTGAAACGCTTGCTCAATCACTGCGGGGATCCCGGTCGCATCCACGACGGCATCAAACCCGTCCGGGAAGAGCGTTTTGCCCGATTGTTGCAATTCGCCGCTCAACAAGGCTTTCGTCGCCCCGTACTTCATGGCCAGGTCGAGCTTTTCTTGCGAGACGTCGACCACGACAAGCTCGGAAGCGCCGGAGCGGGAAATCGCCTGAACCAATTGTTGGCCCATTGCCCCGGCTCCGAACAGGATGACGCGGCTCCCGGCCTTGAGTTGCAATTGGTTCATGCCCTGGACGACACAGGCCAGCGGTTCGATAAACGCCCCTTCCGCAAAAGACATCGAGTCAGGCAGCAAGACGGCGTTTTTTGCCGGGACCGCCACGAATTCCGCCATGCTGCCGTTGATGGTGACCCCGACCGCACCAAACCGTTCGCACTGGTTTGCCCGATGCGTCAAACAGTATTTGCAGCGGCCGCAAAACAAATTCGGATCCGCGGCAACCCGGTCGCCGGGCTTAAATTGCTCCACCCCATCCCCCACTTCATGCACTACACCGGAAAACTCGTGACCGGGAATAATCGGATAGGGCGAGACATATTCCCCTTCGAATATATGCAGGTCTGTCCCGCAAATGCCGCTCCTCTCCACCTTGACAGTGATTTCGCCCGGCTTGGGATGCGGATAAGGCACTTCCTTGACTACCGCCAAATGAGGTTTTTCTATCACAAGCGCTTTCATTTTTCCACTCCTCCTCCATCGTTCTACCATTATCATCATTGACTGAACGGGCTCAAATTGCAAGAAAAATTTTTCGTTCAAAAACCGGGGAAATCCGTCCTTCTCCCCCATTTCAAATCGTCATATGTTTTCCGAAGATCCCCATATATTTCCAACCACCTATTATTGGTATAATGAATTACGCCTGCCATGGCTATGGCCTTTGAGAGCGATCGGTTCACTGTGCAAAATTGTCAGAAGAAAGTGAAGGTTTGCCTTCCGGCGAGTTTTGGCTTCCCATTCCTTGCCTTTTCCATTTTTTGTTGGATCAAGGAATGGAAAGCAAAATGTTGGATTGAAGGAAGGCGACATTCGCGCAAAGCCGTATAGTTTTGCCCCGTCAACCGTGAATCGGCGGTCTCTTGAATTCGTTATTGTATGCGATTTCCCGGTTTTTGAAATCAATCCGAAATCAATCTGAAATCAATATTTTGCAGGAGGGAGTTGGATGAGCAAACGTATTCTTCTCTTCGTTTCCATTTTTCTTATTTCTTGCGCTCTGTCCGCGTGCGGCGGCAACGCCGGACCGAAAGAAACAACTGCGGACAATCGTCAGGACACGGATGCCAAAAGCGCGAATTCGTCGCAGAATCAAGTCACCCTCACCTTATGGTACTGGAACCGCTCCATCGATGACGAGTTGCTTGCCAGAGTCAACAGCGAATTTCCGAACATAAAACTCGATGCGCAAAAAATCGGGGGAGATTTCAAAGCCAAGCTGATGACAACCCTGGCTGCCGGATCCGGAGGGCCCGATATTGTCGGCATCAACGACTGGATCGCGGAATTTTTCCCGAATCAGGATCAGTTTGTCGATCTGTACGAATACGGCGCCAAACAATTGGAAAGCAATTACCTGGATTGGAAGTGGCAACAAGCCGTAACGCCCGAAGGAAAGTTAATCGCGCTTCCGATGGATACCGGTCCGACCGCACTTTTTTACCGCGCGGATTTGTTTGAACAGGCCGGATTGCCGTCCGACCCGAACGAGGTAACCAAAGAGCTCGACACGTGGGAGAAATATATCGAGGCGGGCAAAAAGCTGAAGAATGCGCTGGGAAAAGATGTTTACATGTTCGACAACATTAACAGAGTGTTCGTGCAGGCGATTCACCAAAACAACAAAATGTATTTCGACACCGACGATCAATTCATCGGTGACCAGGAACACATTAAACGGGCCTGGGATTTGGCCGTTACGGTGCACAAGGAAGGATTGTCGGCCGGGGTCACCGACCAGGAAAGGAATGTGGCGCTGAATAACGGGAATGTCGCCACTTTCGTGGGAGCGGTCTGGGAGAAAAAAATATTGGAGGAGGCGGCTCCCGATACGGACGGGTTGTGGCGGGTGGCAAGAGCCCCGGGCGGCGACGGCAATAACGGGGGTTCTTTCATCGCAATAACCAAACAATCCAACCACCCGAAAGAGGCGTACGATGTCATCTCGTGGTTGATGAGCCCGGAAAACCAGTTGCAGTCCTACGTCACGATGGATCTGTTTCCGTCTACCCCGAGCGTATTCGACGATCCGAAAATGCTCATGGAAGAAGTGTTTTTTGGCGGTCAGAAAACGGGGGAAATTTTTTCCCAATCTGCGGAAAACGTAAAGCCCGCTTACAGGGGACCGAAGTTTTCGCTGGCGAACGGGCCCTTTCTGGAAGAACTGACGAATATCGAAAAGCAAAATAAAGACCCGGACAAAGCCTGGACGGATGCTCTGACCAAAATCACCAAACAACTTTCCCGCTAATAAAAGGAATGAAAGAAGGAATTCAGCGCCTCAAACTTCATATTGGGGGTGAATTCCTTTTTTCAACAATCATTTTTCAACAATCATTTTTCAACAATCATTTTTCAACAATCATTTTTCAACTTTCAACTGTCTTTTTTTCAACAATCATTCGCAAATCAATCATTCGCAAATCATTCAGGTTTTTACCGAAAGGGGAGATTCCGATTGCGAAAAACGAACTTCTCAGTAACCGCTCCCGCCCTTTCCAGGACAGGAGGCGTCTTAAGAGAAATTTACAAAAACCGGACGATTTATTTGTTCATATCTCCTTTTTTCCTGTTATTTGCCGTTTTCGGCCTGTTTCCGATTTTGTTTTCGATTTATCTCGCGTTTCAAAAGTGGGACGGAATCGGCAAAATGGAGTTTACGGGTCTGGGCAATTTCCGTTATTTAATCATGGACGAATTGTTTTGGCAGTCGATCTTCAACACGCTGCAAATCTGGGTGTACTCCACGATTCCCATGTTGTTTTTCGCCTTGATTATTGCCTTTTTATTAAATTCTTCCTTTATCCGGTTTCGAAATGTGTACCGGGTTGCTTATTTTTTGCCAAACGTCACTTCCATTGTAGCCGTTTCCATTATTTTCGGCACCTTGTTCGGCAATCGTTACGGCTTTTTGAATTTTCTCCTGACTGCATTCGGGCTGGAGCCGGTCGAATGGTTAAATTCTTCATTCTGGCTGAAAATCGCGATTGCCACGATCATCATATGGCGATGGACGGGCTACAACGCCATTATTTATTTGGCGGGACTGCAAAGCATACCGAACGAATTGTATGAAGCGGCGCGCATAGACGGGGCCAACCTGGCCCAAATCTTTTTCAAAATCACCATCCCCCTGCTCAGACCGGTGATCTTATTTACGGTCATCACCTCCACGATTGGCGGAATGCAAATCTTTACGGAACCGCAAATATTGGTGGGCAATTCCGGCGGACCAGGAGGAGCCGGCCTGACGATTGTCCTGTATCTGTACCAGCAATCGTTTATTAACCATCTGTTTGGTTACGGATCGGCCATCGCATGGGGAATGTTTGTCATTATCCTCCTGTTTTCCATCCTCAACTGGAAGATCGTGCAACGGAATGAAAAATTGTAACGGAGGGGATTCGAATGGTCAAATATTACAGAAACGCCTTCATCATCCATTTTTTGCTTTTTCTCGGCATGATTGTTTCGATGTTCCCTTTTTACTGGCTGATCGTCATGTCCACACGCAAAACAAGCGATATGTTCCGGTTTCCTCCCAAAGTGACGTTCGGCCCCGAACTGGCAACCAATGTAAAGAACGTATTTGCCAATATTGATTTTTTTACCGCCTTTGCCAACAGTCTGTTCGTTTCCGCCGTATCCACCCTGTTCGTCCTGTTTTTCTGTTCTTTGGCCGGTTTTTCCTTTGCCAAATTCGATTTTCCGGGAAAAAAAGTCCTGTTCATATCCTTGTTGATCACCATGATGATTCCCGGACAATTGTCGCTCGTCCCCTCTTTTATTATCATGCAAAAGCTTAGTTGGGTCGGAACGTTCAAAGCGCTGATTATCCCCGGAATGGTCAGCGCCTTCGGAATATTTTGGATCAGGCAATACGCTTCCGGGGCGATTCACGACGATTTGATGAACGCCGGGCGAATCGACGGTTGCAGCAATTTCCGGCTGTTTTGGAACGTGGCGCTCCCCATTCTCAGGCCGGCGCTCGCTTTTCTCGGCATATTCACGTTTATCGGGAATTGGAACGACTATTTATGGCCCCTGATCGTAATCAACAACCCGAAAAAATACACATTGCAAATTGCCCTGTCCCAACTCAACAGCATTTACAATACGGACTACGCCATGGTCATGGCAGGCACGCTAATGGCAACCTTTCCCTTAATCGTTCTGTTTTTGATCGTAAGCCGGCAATTTATTGCCGACATCGCGGCAGGAGCGTTGAAAACCTGATTAGGGGGAACGAGTATGGAGACGAATGTGCGAAAAATCTTCATTCATACTTATCACGAACAAAACTTTCCATTATATATTGAAACCGTCGGTTTGAATCTGCACCAGGAGCCCATACACCGCAAACGGGGATATCCGTATTTCCATTGGCTGCAAACTTATGAAGGGCAGGGGGAGCTGATGTTCTCCGGCAAAAAGTTTATCCTGGACAAAAACGAAGGCGTGCTCTTGTACCCGCAAGTTCCGCATTCTTACTGGGCCAGAACGGAGAAGTGGGCAACGCTCTACATCACTTTCGACGGTCTTCTCGTCCGGCCGATTCTCGCCTCTTTCGGCTTAAGGTCGGCGATCTATCAGATGGACCATGCGTCCCGCCTGTCCGGATTGCTGCAAGAAATCATTCTCGAAGCAGACCGGTTGGATTACACCTCCCTCGACGGCTCAGTCAATTTGTACAAATTTATCGTCCATTTAAAAAAATACGGCCAGGCCATCGATCCGCACGCGTACAGCAAAACATACAACAAACTGGAACCGTTGCTGCTCTGGCTTGAACACAATTATGGGGATTCTTCCATCGGATTGGAAACGATGTCCCAATATTTGGGCGTCAGCCCGCAACATTTGAATTTCTTATTCCGAAAAACATTCGGCCTCAGCCCGTATCTGTACCTCATCCGCCTGCGCATTAACAAATCGAAAGAATTGTTAATGACCCAACGGGAAAAAACGATCAAAAGCATTTCGCAACTTGTCGGCTTCCAGGACACCAGCTATTTTATTTCGTTTTTCCGCAAAATGGAAGGCATGACGCCCGGGCAATTCCGGGAACTGATGGAGACATCCTGAATCGCTCTTCTCGCTCGAACTTGCAAAAAGTTCGAGCGATACGGATCACCGCTGCAACATCACTTTTTTTGCGCTTTTTCCCGTCGACGCGAGGTTACAGCATGACCTTGCATCCCCGCCGGGCGCTTTCGATAGCTCCCAACACCATGGACATACTCTTGATGTTATCTTTACATACCGTTTCCGCGTCCCTGCCTTCGTCCAGCGCGGAAAACATTTCATCCAGACAGCCGAAGTGACCTTCGTTTCCGTGCCAGACCTCTTCCGCCTCAATCCGCCGGTATGAGCGCGTAAACAACCCTTCCAGCGCCGGATCGTCAACGATTTCGCAATAAGGAGGATTCGTACCGTCCCAAATGGCCGTTCCTTTCGAACCGGTCGCCCTCCACGAAGACTCCCACGAAGTCCGGGCGCCTTCTGCGCACCAGGAGCCGTTATAGCTGAATACCGTCCCGTCGGAAAATTCAAAAATGCATACGGCGGCGGCATTTCCCCTATACCACGATCCCGGCGGATTGAACTCGTGGCAGTAGACGGATACCGGATCTGCGCCGATCAGAAAACGGGCCTGGTCAAACGTATGAATCGCCATGTCAAGAATCAACGGACTGTCCATCGCTTCGCGGAAACCTCCAAAATGCGGGCCGAGGAAAAAGTCGGCGGTTACAAATCCCGGCTTTCCAAAGGTTTGATCGGCAAAAAACTTTTTAAAAGCGCGAATGCCTTTTAAATAACGGCGGTTTTGCATAACGGCGTACATCCTCCCGTACTTTTCGGAGGCCGCAATCATTTCCCGCGCTTCTTCCATGGTAGGGGCCATCGGCTTTTCTCCCAGCACATGGCAGCCTAATGACAAAGCCGTAGTAACAATCTCCTTGTGGGCAGCCGGGATCGTGACGTCGAAAACCAGGTTGGCGCCGGTGGCCGTAATGGCTTCCTTTAAATCTTTGAAATACGCGCTTTTCAACCCGTGGCGTTCCGCCATCTTCCTGGCGTTTTCTTCAATAATGTCGACAAGGGCGACAATTTCGGCATCATTCCGGCTTAAAGCGTATTTCACCCACGTATTGGCCATACCGCCGCAGCCGGCCAATACGATCTTATATTTTTTTTCCATGTTCAGATACTCCTTCCTTCCGTCATTACGAAGCATCTTACCTGAAGAAGGACAGGCCGTCTATATCCGCGATTATTGACTTTTCGAACAATCTTATGGCATTTTTAAGAAAAAGTATTCTCGCAAATCAATCGGCTGAAGGGAATTATGGAGGAAAAATGCAACCGCATCCATTCAAGGAGCAAACCCGGATCCCGGACCTCACGTTTCCGATCAACATTTTTTTTACGAAGAAGTTCCCGCTTCATTGGCATGACCATTTGGAATGGTTATATATCAAACGGGGAAAAGTTCAGGTGCAAATCGATGCCACCTTTGCGGAATTGCGGGAAGGGGAATTGGCGTTTGTCAATTCGCGGCAATTGCACGGAGCCGCACCGCTTGAGGAAGACAGTGAAATGGTTGCGATCGTATTCAACGAAGCATTATTGCGCAACAGCGGACTGGATAGCACGGAAAGCCGGTACTTTCTGCCTATGTTTGATAAACGGCTGCCGCTTCCGACTTTCTTAAAACCTGATGCACCGTATATCAAGGATATCAGCACTTCATTTTCCAACCTGGTGCGTGAAATGGAGAAGAAGGAACCGGGTTACGAACTGTTCGTCAAATCAGAGTTGTTCCGCATTTTCGGTACGATTTTCCGTCATTACCGGAAATGGGACGTGCGTTGCCGCAACCCGGCGCAAACCAATCGGACGTTCTCCGCTCTTTTAAGGTATTTGCGCGAAAATTACCAACAGCCGGTTACGGTCGCCGAAGCGGCGAAAAGGGTGAATATGAGCCCGAACCATTTTTGCAGCGTGTTTAAAAAAATGACCGGCAAAACCCTCATTGAATACGTGAATTTGCTTCGCGTTAACGAAGCGGAACGGCTGCTTTTGGAAACGGATTATCCGATTTCAGCCGTTTCCGGCATGGTCGGTTTTGGCAATCTCACTTACTTTGGGAGAGTATTTAAAAAATATAAAGGCTTCCCCCCCTCCAGCCTGCGGAAGCGGGCGCGATGATGGTTGCAGAAGAGATATCTCCCCGAAAAATTAAGGCGGCTCCTTATTCCAATACGCCGAGCGCGATGTAATCCAAGAGTCCCACGACTCCGTTCACCTGAAGTCCATGCTGCTTTTCAAAAGATTTCATCGCAATTTCAGTGGCCGAATCGAATATGCCATGGCAATTTCCCCGGTACAAGCCCGCCCCCCGCAGCTGATGCTGCACGAGCATGACATCGGCCCCCCGGTCTCCCTTGGCAATCCGCCTCGGAGGCAAGTGGGGTTCACCGAGAGGATGGCCGATCACGATGATTTTCGTGCCGACATGCACATATTCGTACAGCTCTTCAATGTGCCGGTTTAGCATGCGTATGCACCCGTGACTCGCATCTTCCCCGATCGAATGGGGTTTGTTCGTCCCGTGAATGCCGTAAATTCCCCAGGGCACATTTAATCCGATCCAGCGTGTCCCGAACCACTTGCCCCAATTTTTATATTTGTTGATCACTTTCCAGTCCCCGACGGGAGTAGGGGTTTCCGGCCTTCCCAACGCGATGGGATATTTTTTGTGGGGAACGCCGTCCCTGTAAAGGGTCAACTGGTTGCGTTGCAAATCGACGACGATGGTGACATTCTCCGGGGGCTTCCCGGGTTCGGGCCGATCTTTAACTTCGGCCCAAACTTTACCTCCGTCCCACCATTGCAGACCGGTTGCAACTACGAAGAGCCATAACAGGATATACCGCTTCACGTTGATCATCCCTTGTTCGTTCCATTCGTGAGTGTCCTCAATTCCGCCTTTTTTTGAAGTGTTTCCCAATTTGCAAATTTTATTTTACATAAAACAAAAGTACGAATGAAAAACTGATAAAGAACATTTCGGCAAGGTCATACCAGTCAATTATGGAGGGAGAAATGGCGGAATGAAAGGCAGAAAATGGATGATCTTCGGATTGCTCGGATTATTGCTTATTCCTGCCCACACTATATCGGCTGCGCTGTATACGCCCGGATCCGCACAAACCTGCAGCGAGCCGGTTATCGTTCTGGATACCAGAATCACGTCCGATGCGGACTATTATTCCGAAGTCCGCATGGCACGCCCGGATTGGATCCGGAAGATCTCGAACAGCAAGCGGAAACTTTCCACCATGCCGGACAGCGACGTACATGTAACGTTTTGCGACAAAGGGCGCAAACGGAGGCTGGCCGTTTCGGAAAACGGAACATTATATGATCCGGAAACGGAAAGCGTCCTGCTGATTCCCAAAACCCTTCAGCAAAAGATTTCCAAAGCCGCCGGAGAATTGCGGACCCGGCACTATGGCAAACTCGTTCCATGGGAGGAAGTGAACAGGCGAATTCCCAACAAAACAAAAATAACAATTCTCGATATGAAGACAGGGTTGCGTTTTCGCGCCCAACGCCGGGCCGGCAGCAGCCATGCCGACGTGCAGCCGCTCAGCAAAAAAGACACGGAAATCATGAAACGGATTTACGGGGGAAAATGGAGCTGGGACCGGCGTTCCGTCCTCGTCATCACGGAGAGGGAATCCATCGCCGCATCCATGAACGGTATGCCGCATGGCGGAGACGGCATTCCCCATAACAATTTCTCCGGCCATTTTTGCGTGCATTTTCAAAACAGCACAACCCACAAATCCCGCACCGTCGATGCGGCCCATCAGGCCATGATATTCCGCGCGGCAGGAAAAATCCATTCCTACCTGGATAATCTGAATCCGGCCGGTTTGGTGGAACTGTATGTGGCGTCGCTCCATCAAAAGGATTTGGATCTGATAAAACAACTCGTCCCGGACAACAACGGCAAACCGGATCACCCTTTGCAAACGAAATGGAAAATTTGGAAGCCGTAAAGCTTGTCGCCATGCCGCATTCCCCTGAAACGTTCCGCTTCCTGACGGCCAGCATTCCGGTTCAAATCGCCGTGTACCGAAAAAATGCGAAAATGAAACAAAGCTCCCTGCACATTGTATGCAGGAGAGCTTCTTTGACGGATCCGTGGAAAATTGCCGAAATTTTGCAACAATGAAGAAAAAATGGCCGAAATTTTACAAAATGAAGTAAGTCCGGCCGGCCCCGCGGTATGCACGCGGTCTAAATGTCCCAATTCAGCCGCACTTCATGTCCTGTCCGCGAAGATTCATAGATCGCATCCAAAATCAGGTTGTTGGTGAAACCGGTCATCGCATTGGAAATCGGTTCCTTGCCTTCACGCACGCATTCTATGAAATGGCGGAACATCAATGTCCGGGCATCTTCATGATTGGCGGAAGGCTGCAAATCGATGTCGATGGTCTGATTGAATTTTTCCGTGAACAGCTTGCCGGCGGAATTGCGGATGACGGCTCCTCCTTCCGCTCCCATCAAATGCACATAGGGACCGTTGCCTTCGATTTCCCCATGCACCGCCCAGCTTACATCCAGCGATAACGTGCTCCCGTCCTCCATTTTTATTAAAGCGGTCGCCAGATCTTCGACATCGAAGAAACCGTTCCAGTTCGGGGTTCCCCATGTGCCGATCCCCCGGCGGTGCGGACCGAATTCGGCATACGTGGAACCGAATACGGACACCGGTTTGGGGTTGCCCATCAAATAAAGAGACAGATCAAGAAGATGGACACCGATATCGATGAGCGGCCCTCCGCCGGATTCGGCTTTTTGGGTAAACCAGGTTCCCCAACCGGGAATTCCTTTGCGGCGCATCCACCCTGCTTTCGCGTTATAAATGCGGCCGAACGAACCGTTTTGCGCCAATTCTTTCACTTGCAGGGCCAACGGCTCCCAGCGCATTTGATGGGGGACCATCAGGATCTTTCCGGTTTCCCGCTGCACCCGCACGATTTGACGGGCTTCCTCCACGTTCGATGCCATCGGCTTCTCCAGTACGACATGTTTACCGGCTTCAAGCGCTTTCACGGCAATGGAAGCATGGTATTTGTTCGGCACTCCGATAATGACGGCATCAATCCCCTCATCGTTGATCAATTCTTCAGCCGAACGGTAAACGCGGGGGATTCCGTATTCTTTTGCCCTCTGTTCCGCCAGCGGAAGATAAGCGTCGGTCACCGCCGCCATTTCCACATCTTCAGTCAGCCTGGAAACCACATTCATATGTACGTTTCCGATATTTCCGGCCCCGATAAATCCGAAACGCAATTTGTTCCGTTCTCCCATTCTTTTCCCTCCGTTCGTCAAATAGGTTAAAAGATTGCTCTTACCATGACAATTATATGACAAGTTGTCCGATCGTGTAAACTTATACCTTTTCCGGCAGACGGTTCGCGAGAGACAAAACGGGAGCACACAACAGAACCGCAAACAAAAAAAGATGCTCCTTGCGGAACATCTTCGTTCGCCGTTCATCATCGAATGCCGAGGACGGGACTTGAACCCGTACGCTGGTCACCCAACCCAGGATTTTAAGTCCTGTGCGTCTGCCAATTCCGCCACCCCGGCAAGTTTGCCGTGCCGTTATGTGCTTTTTCGCGCTTTACCTATTCGCTTTTTTCGTTTCCGTTCGCAGGACTTATTGAAAATTGAATCGTATATTTTTTCGAGTCCCGCGCGTTTGCCAACTCCGTAACCCCGGCAAGTTTGCGGCCGGTCCGTGCGGAAGTTAGCGGTTTTCTATATTTGTTTTATAAAATTTATGTAATGGCATTCTGTTTCTGGTGGGCCCAGAGGGACTCGAACCCCCGACCAATCGGTTATGAGCCGACCGCTCTAACCAACTGAGCTATAGGCCCGAAAAGTTTGGTTGCGGGGGCAGGATTTGAACCTGCGGCCTTCGGGTTATGAGCCCGACGAGCTACCTGACTGCTCCACCCCGCGCCACTTGACAGCGACAGAAATAACTATACACCAAATTCATTCTAAAAGTCAAGGGCAAAAAATGAGAATTATAGAGCCCCTGCAACGATTTCCGGGCTTTCACAGGATGTACCGTACCCCGAAACGTCCTTTGCGCGAACGGAACACTTCCACCGTTTGCGGACATTCGTAACCGAATATCCACCAATCCTCTTCCATGCGTTTGGCCAGGCAGCCGGCCTGAAACTTGCTGTCATAAAGTTTGGCCCAGTAAATCCATTTCATGCCAATCACTCCGTCTGATCTGGTATATCAGTAGCATTGCCAAAACGGAGGGCGCTTCATGCAAGCCGGCTATTTCGAACCGATCGCATCAAAGTAACATTCCAGCGCTTTCTCGAACTGGCCCTGCCTTTCCGCTTCCAACCCGGCATCAACCAATTGCTTGTCAAGCTGCGGAGCCAATTCCATCGCCCTGCGGATATTTTGGAGAGCGCGAGGGATGTCCGCTTTGTGCAAATAAAACCATCCCAACTGCTGATGGACCCGGACTTTCAACTCATCGGGAACGCCCGGTTCCTGCAGTTTGCGGACAATCTCTTCCGCGCGATCGATCGCTTCCTGGATGAAACCTTGCCCGAAACGGCATTCGGCGATCAAAAGCGAGATATGTTCTCTGGGAAACTCTTCATCCCCGACCGACGGATACAAATTTCTCGCTCTCCACAAATATTCTTCCGCCGCGCCGTAGGCGAGCCGTTCCATTTCCAAATGGGCCAACTCCACCAGGGCCCTTAATCGCGATTGTTCCTGAGACCGGTTACCCGATTCCGGGGCGTCGATAATGCTTTTAAGCAGGTCGCGGGCCCAATCCGTCTGTTCGGCTTCAGCCAGTAAGACGGCGACCGATAACCGCGCGACCATATCCTGCTTGGCCAGATCGACAATATACGCCTGTTTCGCGTCAATCCACGGGCGGATTGTATTCAGCAAATCCCACACTTGATTTTCCGGTATTGTTTGCTTTTCTTTCTCCATCCTCTAACCCCTCGCCAATTTTTTTCAGAAGCTATCTTTTTCCCGATTTCATAACATAATAACAGTATATCATTCGCCGACAAAAAGGAGCGCGTTTTCATGAATTACGGGATTGCCGTTTTTCCGGACAAAGAAGTGCAACATTTCGCAAACAACTACAGAAAACGTTACGATCCTCATTATAGCTTGATTCCGCCCCATTTGACCATACGCGAAGCGGAACAATGGACCGAAGGCAAGCTGGAGGCGGCCGTCGCGCATTTGGAGCGGGCGACCCGGCAAATCGCTCCTTTTGCCGTCCGTTTTAACCGGTTCTCCACGTTTTTTCCCGTCAGCAACGTCATCTACATGGCTTTGGAAGACCCGGAACCGTTCCGGCTCATGCGCGACCAAATATGCCGGGATGTGCTGGAGCAGCAACTTATGTTCTATACCTACACTCCCCATCTGACCGTCGGCCAGCAGATGAGCAGCGACGAATTGCACGACGTCTTCGCTCATTTAAGAAAAATGGACATTGATTTTACAACGCCTGTCGATTGCGTGCATTTGCTGAGGCAAAACGAAAATAACGTCTGGAAGGTGCTAAAGACGTTTTTTCTAAGAGGATAACATCCGAATCGGGTTCTTGTCCATAAAATTTGCCTGAACAAAAAGAGCGGCCCCGTCCGTTGGATACGGCAAAAGGCCGCTGATGCAATGCCGGTTGCTGTCCGAAAACCGCCACGGGTTCCGGCCGCCTAAAACCAACTGAAAGATCGGCTGGCCAATTTCTTTTTCAACCCTTTAAATTCGTCGTACACATTAATTTCAAAACGGTCCAAATACGGCATTCGGAGCACTATGGTTTCATCGGTAATCAGAATTTCTTTCGTTCCTTCTCCCACTTTCAACCCGTCTTCCGTTCCGAGTTCAAGCACTGTGGTGTAGGACATGTCGTTATTGCGGTCTGTCAGCTCAATGACCAGTTTATGCTCGTTTTCGGTATCTTCCGCCAACAAACTTTTGGACAGTTTGTAGTCGAATTTGATGGTGAATTTTCCGCCGCCCGTCTCGGTCGCTTGCAGCAGTTCGGTTTTGAAATTGCTGAGCGAAACCCTGTACGGGTACAGATCCAATTGTTCGAAATGGGTCTTCGGTTCTTTTTCGGCAGGTACGGCAAAGCTGACGGCATTCACGTAGGCAACCGCTCCTTGAACCGGATCGTCCCCGCTGTTCTCTCCCATCACGCCTTCCCCGACCAGAAGCCGCAATTCGTCCGTTTTCGTTTCGGACGGTAAAGTGCCCGAAACGTTCAACGCCGCCACGCTGTTGGGCCCGAGTTTGTTTTTCAGTTCCGAAACCGTTGCCGGATACACGCTTCCGTCTTTCGTTTGGAAATAAGCGACCAGCTTCGGAACGTTCACAAAGCGTTTTTCCAAGTTTTGCACATTTAACAAAACGTTGATCAAATCTCCGTCCACGCCTTCGTAACTGCGCGCATCCGTTACGGCCAGGGAAGCGTTTCTGCCGATGCCTTTCAACAGGTAAGAATCCCCTTCGGAAATAAAACGCGGGGTCATCGTGCTCGCATCATGAGCGAATTCAAGCAACGGATAGGACGTTTCGTCGTCCACTTTTTCCTCCAGCACAATATTCATCTTGGAATATTGATACGTGTACGGAATCTTGGCGTACAAGTCAAGATGAATTTCGCTCCCTTTTTGAATCCCGATCACTTTGTCCGCCTGCGATACTTTAAACGGAATGTCGATCGAATCGTCCAGCACAAACTTTCCGGTCAAAGCAGGAACGGGCAACGTCTTGCCGGACAAATTGGACAACGTCAGGCTGGCGCTTATAATGTCCTGGTCCTGCCAGGGAAGCCGCTGTACCGATTGGAATCGGACGCCGTAGGTGCCGGCATCGTTGCTGAATTCCCCCGTATTTCCGGCGACCGCGTTGCTCTGATTGGCGAGCGGCAGATCGTACTCCGCCAACAGCACCCCTTCACTGTCGGAATCCTCTTCATCAGGCGGGGAAAACAATTCCAGGGTGGAATGTTCCGTGTTGATCCCCACAGGCACGGGTACTTTCAACTGAATTTCTTCGCTGACCTGCGGATTGATGGTCAGCTCGTCCACCTTTTCCGCGGTGGCCGGATAGGTCAGCCCGTCGGCCGTTTTCAACGCAAAGCGGTACTTGGGAACCTTGATGGGAGTCGTCCCGGTATTTTTCATGACAAATTCGATAATGTTCTGGTTGAATTTGTCGCTCGTTTTCGTAATCAGTTTTTTGACCGAAGTTTCCAGTGTGTTCTCTTCGATCTCCAGCGTCTTCACTTTCCCTGCCTGCACAACGTCCGTGTCCGTCGCCGAATCCGGTGCGGGCAATTCGTAAAACGCCACCGGCAGCGTAACTTTGGCCGTCTCGTCATGATAAGTGATGACGAGTTCCAAACGTCCGAGATCGAGGTCCAGCGGCAACGAACCTTTCAGGCGGATTTCTTTTTTGAAACGGGGATGTACGGAAGTATCCTTGGCCAAACCCGACACTTGCAGCGGATACAGCAAACCTTCCTTGGTCCGGATATGGTACTGGTAGTCCGGAAACGTCACGCTCCTCGCCCCCGCATTTTCCCATTCAAAATAGATGGTGGGCAATACGTATTGATTGTTCCGGCTCATCGCAACTTTTGTAATGCCGGTGCGCATCGGTATTCCCGATACGGAAACCGTTTTTTTCGCGGAAGGAGGAGTCACGTACGAGTAGCGGTCGGTGATGGAAACGGTGCCCAGTTCCCGTTCAAAATCAGGCTGGCTGAAATCCCATTTGATGATTTTGAACTCCAGATCGTCCAGCCGGATGTTCCCGCTCACTTTGGAATAAAAATGGATTTCCTGGCTGGTGCCCGCAGGGATACGGTTTTTGTCCTTGTCCTGCGGCAGCAGGGAAACAAAAAATTGGGCGCCGGATTTGCTTTTTAGCCTGACCCAATAATCGATAAACTGCAAATCCTTGTTTCCGCCGTTCGTAATGTTCAACGTAAAAGCGACGATATTGCCATCGTTGCCGGGCAACAGCGCGACATCCTGCACGGCGATCGAATTGCCTCCGCCGATATCCACTGTGCCGGCAACGGCAAGTTTCGTTTGGGATTCGTCGCCGGAAGCCGCCGGAGTTTGCCCGGGCGTGGGATTCGCCGGAACGGTTTTGTCCCCGCTCTGCTGACGTTCAGAAAGCGCATCTTGAGATGGCTCTTCGGCAGGCGGCATTTGTCCGGGCTGCCCTTCTCCGGAAAGCGGATGTTCGGGGGAAAGCACTTCCGGACTTGCGGCGGCAAGCCGGATGGAGGGAACGGCCCAATCCCATTTATTATGCGTATTTTCCCGCCGCGGAAGGGAAACGGAGGCATGGGGTTCCCCCGCCTCCCCTTTGTCGGCCAGGATCGGAGCAACCGGGAAGGATGATAACGTCACGATGAGTGCAATGAGAGATATGCGCTGTCTTACATGCTTGTTCATGCTGTCTAAGCCCTCCTGTTCCGATACGGCAAAACATTCATCTTGCAGGCACGGTGGCCGGCATCTCGATTATTCCGCCGGGATTTTCCTTGATACTTTGCAGCATCTGATCGCCTTGGGTTTTCCATTGCTTCAATGCCTCCCTCACTTCCAATTCCCCCTGCAAAGCTTTCGTGAACAGCTGTCTTCCCAGATCATGAATTTGATAGTAGCTCACGGACTTGCGGTACATGTCTTCCTCCGGCGGCCGCGGAGCGGGTGTCACGTTAAAGAACGCTTCGATGTTAAAATCGAGTCCGTCCGGAGGCTTAATTTGCGATTTGCGCGACGACATCTGGTACGTGCCGTAAGATTTGTATTTGGCCCATTCTTCCCCGTTTACAAATTTCAAATAGTTCCATGCGTCGTCCATATTTTGCGCCTTCGCATTGATCCCCATAACGCCGGACATGTACATCATCCCGCCGACACCGGGCGCTTCCGGATGGCTCGGCACCGTCACGACATCCCAGGGAATCGGTTCAAACCCTTCGTAATTGGCCGCGTTTTTGTTGGCGTTAATAATAAAATCCAACTGTCCGTAACCGATGAGAGCCATCGCCAGACGTCCCGACATAAAATCGTCATAGGAAAACGGATGATTCGAATCTCTGACCACTTTCCCGCTGCCGTCATCTACGGGGGGAGTGACTCCGTCTTTTCCCAACTGGACAAAAGTGGTCCATACTTTTTCCCATTGATCGCTGTCAACGGTCATGTGGGAGCCGTCTTCGTTAAAAATCGACAGGTTCAAGGGCGCAACGTATTGCTGCATACCATAAAACAAATCGCCGTAAGAGGTGTTGAAACTGAACCCGTACACCGGATGGTCCCCGTCCGGATTCGTCAGCCGGCGAGCCAGATCGAATGTTTGTTCCCAGGTCATGTTGTCGGTCGGATAATCGACGCCCGCCTGATCAAAAATCGTTTTGTTGTATATGAGCGCCGTCGGCTGGAACAATGGGGCCAGCGCGTACAGCTTGTTGTCCCCCTCCCGTTTCAATCCTTCCAATACGGCGGGCACGATCGTGGATGTGTCGAACTGGTCTTTGGTAATTAACGGATCAAGTTGCACAAGCAAATTGTTTTCCACCAAATCGGCGAGCTGGCTGTAATCGAACATCACCACATCAGGCGGGTTATCCCCTTGCATCGTTTCTTTCAATTTTTCGAACGGATCCGTTTGCTGTTCTCCGTTCATATTCCCGTAACGGTAATCACTCATGACCGGAATGACTTCCACGGTAATGTTCTGGTTGGCGAATTCGAACAAATCCGTAAATTGCTGGCGAAAGTATTGCTCGTCATAGTCAATGATCGCAATGCGCAGCACGCGCTCCGCATTTCCTCCGGCGCTTTGATTTTTCATGCAGGCTGCCAAAAGCGGTACTGTTAAAACGAAAGCCAACAAGGCAACCACAATTTTTTTCTTCATCTTTATTTCTCCTCTCTTCTTTCCAACGCATTGGGCGGTTTAATAATAATTTTCTCCCCATCGAAATCCAGCGTGGCTTTACTGCCGATTTGCAGTGCCTGCAGATATTCCCTGGGAATTTGCAATCGTCCGGCGCGGTCGAGCACGACATATTCCTCGTGCCCTTCCTCCATCGCCTTCTTGCCGGAAAAACCTCCGTCGAAGGACAGATTCGGATTACGCTTAATGAATTCCGAACTTGTCATTCCGTCGCGGATGGCGACAACCCGGTCGACCTTGCTGGCCAGGGACAGATCGTGGGTGACAATGACGATCGTCACGCCAAGCTCCTTGTTCAAATTCCGGAAAATATCCATGATCTGGTCCGATGTCCGCGTATCGACCGATCCCGTCGGTTCGTCGGCCAAAAGCAGCTTGGGACGGTTGCATAACGAAATCGCAATGGCGACACGCTGCTGTTCTCCGCCGGACAGCTGATGCAACTTATTGTGCATGCGATCCTTTAACCCGACCCATTCCAATAACTGCTTGGCATACGCGCGATCGTATTTGCCGCTGAGCATCATCGGCATTTCCACATTTTCCAGCGCCGTTAAATACGAGATCAGGTTGCGGGCATTGTTTTGCCATATAAACCCGACCGTATTCCGTTTATATTGAACGAGCTCGTCATCCGTGATTTTCAGCAAATCCCACTCCCCGACGCGCACCTGGCCTGCCGAGGGACGGTCGAGTCCGCCGAGAATATTCAAAAGCGTCGATTTGCCGCTCCCGCTGTTGCCGATAATGGCCATCATTTCCCCTTCCGCAACATGAAGGTTTAATCCCTGCAACGCAACAACTTCAATATCGTCCGTTTTATAGATCTTCACCAACCCGTCGCATGTAATCACCGGTTATCGCTCCTCTCCCAATTTCACGGCCTGATGGACTTGCAGGCGGCGAATGTGCATACGCAGCAACATGGCACCCGTCAGCATCATGACGGCGACCACGAAATAAAGCTTGTATGTATCGCCCGATTCAAAGACGACGCGAAACGGAGGAACCTGTGTGCGGATATTTTCCGCGGTTTGCAAAAACGGCAGGAACAAGTAACTGACAAGCTTGCCCAGACCGATCCCTAGGAGAATGGAAAGTCCGGCCGTGAAACTTTGCTCCATGATTAACATCCAGGTCAGTTGCCGGCGGGACAGCCCCATGGCCCGCAATACGCCGAATTGCACCACTCTGCTGGACAAATGAAAAAACCAGTAAAGCAAGTAACCGACCAGCGAGACGATCACCGAAACCAGGAAGCCGAGACTCAAAATGCCGAATACGCCCCCGCGCGACGGCAGCTTTTTCTGGGTCGCCAGCTCGATGCGGACGTCCTTGACGGACGCAAGACTGATGTTTTGGCGCTGCAATTCTTCAATGACCGGAGTCGTCTTCGCTCCTTCTTCCATCTTCAGCCAAACCTCGTACGGCTGTACCGGCGATTGGTCGAAGATATAATCCAGATTGGCGATAAAGAACGGAGCCTCATCCGGGTACTGGCTCGGCCAGTACGGTACCGTGCCGACGATGACGAACTCCACGGGCTGCTGTTGCAAAGAAATCGTCAAAATATCGCCGGGCTCCAAACTGTACCTTTGGGCGAAAGAATCCGGAACAAGGACCGCCTGCTCGTAGTAGCCGAGAAGGTTCAGATACGCGTAGGGATGGGCGGGAAAAAGATCGTTCCGGAACCAGGCAACTTTGGCGAAATCGACATTGTCGATCCCCATCACCATTCCTTGCCCGACCGATTTTCCGGAAATCACGACGTTCCCTTTCGTCCGCAATACGCGGGCGGCATGTTCCACCCCTTCCAATTGGCGAAAAATTTCGAACGGCGGCTCATTGTACCGTATTTCGCGCGGTTGTTCCCCTCCGCCGCCCGGCGGTCCGGGTTGCCCCCCTCCGGGTCCTCCGGGCACGCCTCCTCCGCTTCCGCCTCCGGGTTGGCCGCCGGGGGCCGGGTTGCCGCCGTTTCCCGGGCCGGGACCGGACGGATCATAAACGGAAAAACTTTCCCATATGGTTTGTACAATCACATCCGTACCGTATTGATACAACGTCCTTTCCTGCGAGTTCAAATCGATGGTGCGGGCTGCGGAAGAATTGTATACGCCCAATCCGAGCGTAAGGATCAACAGCAGCATCAGCGGATAATAGGCCTTGGAAGACCGGGAAAGTTGCGTAAGCGTCAAATACACCGGTACCGAAAAGAAACGTTTGCCGAGCCAGCCGAAGCATTTCAAAATCCACGGAAACAGCCTCAAGAAAAACAAACCCAATGCGAATATCGACAACGCGGGAACAAAAAACAACAACGGCTGCACCTGAAGCTGATCCGAAGTGAGCCCGGTTTGCGCGGACAACAGTTGCCGCTCGTTAAACAAATACCAGCCGTATCCGCATAAAGCCGTCAGGGCGACGTCCAGAAACCAGCGTTGCCACACCGGCGGTTTATCGGAACGGGCTATTCGTTGCTTGAGCGTAACGATGGAGGAACGCGCAAAACGGACAGCGGGAATGACGCTTGCCATGACTGCAACCAGTACGGCGGCCAAACCGTACAGGAGCACTTCCCAGGAAACGTCCACGGGAATCGCCGCCCTGTCCACAAACGCCAGGAATCCGTTGGCCGAACCAATGCTTTTGGCCATGAACCAGCCGATCGCCGGTCCGATCAGAAGCGATATCAATCCGAGAATAAGTCCTTCCAACAAATAAATCCATATGATTTGCCGGGTGCTACCGCCGCGGCTGCGCAATACGGCAATGTCGTTTTGCTGGCGTTCCAACGATTGTCTGGCGTTCATCACAATATAGTAGAACACCATGGCTATCATCGGGGCGGCCAAAGTAAACAGCAAGATTTGCAATTGCAAGCTTTCCTTGTAAAATTGTTCCAACAACGGTTTAAACGATAAATCGACGCGCGTGTTTTTCAGCAACTGATACAGGACGATATCCAGCCGTTCCAATTTTCTTTCCAGCGCCGGCAACTGGCTCGTCTGAATCTCCCGCAAATCGAAATTATAGTACCAATTGACCACGTTCACCGGAATTTTCTGCTGCCTGTACAGGTGATCCATCATGACCTTGTCGCTGATGAACAACACGTTCACAAGGCTTTCCATCCCCTGGTACCAATACTCCGGCAGATCCTCTTTCGGCACGAACGTTCCCACGATTTTCACCTTCAGCGGAGGAATTCCCATTCCGCTCTGGACCGGATAGTGAAATACATCCCCGACATGCAAATCGTTGCGGAACATTCCTTCTTCCATGACCAGGGCCTCGATCATGCCGCCGTTCACCCGATCGGAAAACATTTCTCCTCCGGTCAGTTCGATATGGTCTTGCAAGTTCAGATTGGAAGTCAACGTCATCTGTCTCCGCTTGCTCGGATCCACCTTCGACGGGTCAAGAGGCGTAATTTGCGCTCCACGCACCGACATGCTCCGGACGTAAGTATGGAAGGGAAAGCCGATTTCCTCGGGAAGTTGCCGCTCAATATACTGATCCGCTTCGGCCAGGTCATCCAAATCCGTCCGTTCCGAACCGGAAGCTTGATACCGGATGAGCATCGAACCTGCCGGAAGACCGTCGCTTTTTTCTTGCAATGTTTTGGACACAACCCTTTTTAACGATCCGTTTGCATACATCGGGATGCTGGTCGTGAAGGCGACCGCCATGACGAGACCGAGAAGGGTGCTGAGTGTCAGCCAGCGGGTATTCCACATTTTACGGTAAAGAAAGCGCAGCAATGGCATCTTCATTATCTGCCCACTACTTTCTGTCCCGGCGTCAAACCTTTGACAATTTCCACTTCGGTCGACGTCTGCTGGCCAATTTCAACGTCGACTTCCCGTTTCGTTCCGTCGCTTTCGACGACTTGCACATAGTTTCTGCCTCCGTAGGAACGAAGCGCGGCTTTCGGTATGACAATGGCATTCTCTTTTCTTTGCACGATCACCGAAACCCCCAACGGCGTCCCCCGGTTTAACCCTTGCGGAAACGGATCGAGCCGGACCAGCAAATAGTTGTCGATCGTATCTTTTTCCGGTGTTTCTCCCGGCCATCCGCCGTTCTGTTGATTATCGTTTTTCTTAGGATTGGGAAGCTGTTGCACCGTTCCTTTCAACGGACCTCCCGGATATCCGTTAATGTCGACCATCGCTTCCATGCCCACGGCCACTTTCTTCAAGTCGTCCTGACTTAACGTGGCGGCTACGGTAAGCTGCGACAGATCGGCCACAATCATAACGGTATCATAAGCTTTCACGGTGTCGCCTCTTTGGGCGTAGACCGAAACGACCGTTCCGGAAAAAGGAGCGACGAGTTTCGCGCGGTCGATTTCTTCCTGAAGCTTGAGAAGTTCTTCCCGTTTCAGTTCAAAATCGATCTTGGCCTTTTCCAACTGCTCCGCCGTCATATCTTCCGATCCCCGCAACAGTTCAATCATCGTCAGTTCATCCTGACGGGATTGCAGTTGCTTTTGCCTCAATTGGGTTTCCAGGTCGGACACGTCCAATTCCGCCAACAGCTGGCCCGCAGTCACCCGGTCTCCCGCCTGCACATAAATATCTTTCAACCGTTTGCCGTCATCCGTGAAGAACAGTTCCTCTTCCTTCATGGCCATCAGTTTTCCGGTGCCGCGCACTTTCGTCTCCAAAGTTTGCGTCGTGACAGTATATTCCGGCTTTTTCGACAATCTCGGCGGATTGATGGGGGGCAATACCTCCTCTTCATCTTCCTTGGGCAGGATCGAACATCCCGAGGCAAACAACAAAAGCACGATAAGCAACAGGGAAAAAGTCAGTTTCACGCTGCGTTCAGGTTGTGACGAATTTTCCGTCAACCATTTCGAAAACATGATCGGCTACCTCCAAAATCGTGGGGTCATGTGTTGTCATACAGATCGTAATCCCTTCTTTCCTGACGATTTCGCGAAATACCCCGATGATATGCGCGCTCATTTGGGTATCGAGTTCCGCAGTAGGTTCATCCGCCAGCAAAAGAGAAGGCCTGTGGGCAATCGCTTTGGCAATCGCCACCCGTTGTTGCTCGCCGCCGGACAGTTCAAAGGGACGATGATGCATTCTTTTTCCCAATCCTACCAATTCCAAGCAATACGCCACCCGATCTCTCCATTCCGATGGAGGGACGGCTGCCATCCGAAGGGACAGCTCCACGTTCTCCCAGGCGGACAAAAGCGGCATAAGCGCAAACATTTGGAAAATAAATCCGATCTCCTTGCGGCGGGCTTCCGTACGCTGCTGATCGTTCCATTGATGAAACGGCCGGCCGCGGAACAAAATTTCACCTTTGTCAGGTTGGTCCAGACCGCCGATCAGATTGAGCAACGTCGTCTTTCCCGAGCCGGAACGCCCGCGCAACATCACGAGTTGCCCCGGATACAATGTCAAATCGATGCCCCGCAACACGTGCACTTTCCGGCCCCCGACCTGAAAAGAGCGTTCCACGCCGGACACAACGAGCAAAGGCTGCTCCGGGTGATGTGGATCGCCTTTCGCGGGATCATGCCGGCGGACGGTCTGCGGCGGGGATGAATCTTTTATGACGACCTTGCCGCCCGTTTGCTGCAAGGTAGGGTCTTCCACGCCTAATTTGCCGCCGGGCAACCGGTCAAGGTTTTGACCCGGCCGCAAGGACTTCGGTTTCATCCAGGCCAACCACCGCATCCGAACCATTTCCCCCTCTCCGTTTCTGAAAATGATGCTGTGTCCCCTGTTTCAAACGGCTCTTTATTTAGACGGATCATGCCATGGAAAAGTTCCGACCGCATGACAAATTCTGCAAATATTTTTGGCAAAGGGAGTCCATGAGACAAACCGGGGGGCCGAAAGCAGCCTAAAAGAGAAGGAAGCGCGTTGCACCGGAACGCATGCGTTTTTCGCCTACACTTCCTCCCAAATGCGGCGCGCATTGGCCAGACCGGCCTTTGAACCGAACTCGCAAGGCTCCAGACCCTCGAACTCTATGGATATGTAACCGTCGTAGCCGGATTCTTTGATGGTTTTGATCACCGCCCACATATCGATATCCCCCTGTCCGACAATGGCTCCGCGCAAATAGTTGCCGCCCGCCGTACGGAACCATCCTTCTCCCGGATCGCGGTAGAACGGACGCCAATAAAAATCTTTCAAATGAATCATCGATGCGATCGGCAAATTTTTTTTCGTGGCCGTAACGGAATCTTCGTCAGCGCACATAAAATTGCCCACATCCAGGGTTGTGCGGAAATTTTTGCGGCCGACCTCATGGACGAGCAGCTGCACTCTGTCGCTCGCCTGTATGTAATAACCGTGGTTTTCGACGCTTGTGGTGATTCCGTATTGCGCCGCATAATCGGCGATCCGCCGGCAAGCCTCGACAAGTTTGGGAAGATCGGCATGGAAGTTTGCCGCCGTCGCTTCGGCAATCGGGCGCGAAGCGACATCATGGCGCATCAATTTCGCGCCGAGCGCATGCGCGACGTCGACTTCTTTCATTACCCGAGCAATTTCCGCTTCGTAACTTGCTTCATCCGGTTTGATAAAATCGGCGCCGACAGCATAATTGGATATCGGCAAACGAACTGCTTCGGCTTTGGCGCGGATCGCTTCGACTAATTTCGGGTCTTCCGCCAAGTTTATGCCGACCGCGGCAATTTCAATATGTTCCCCCCCATGGTCGGCGACCCATTGCACCGCATCCACCATCGTCATCTTTCCGGTTCTCATTGCCTGGTACAGGCTGTAAGAACTTAATCCCAGTTTCAATTTTCTCCCTCCCTCTACACCATTCGTCAATATGCGCATTTCGTCATTCATTCGCCTTGCAACCGGCGGTTCGCCTTTTACACTTTATTCATCCGGCAAAAAAAGAAGTCGCTTCATAAAACACAAAGCGAACATCTCTTGGTTGCTGGAAGCGATCTATGAAGTTGTCATCCGGCAAATCCGGCGGGGTTTTTGCGCCATGTATGCAACAGTTCAAGGTCTTCCGGCCGAATGTTTCCCTGTTTCACCGCAACGTCCAGAAGCGTTGTATAATTCGTCAATGTCTTGAGCGAAATCCGCTCCGCAGCGAACGCTTCGGCAGCCTGATCGAATTCGTAAGTGAAAATGGCCAGCACGGCCAGCGGTATTCCTCCCGCTGCGCGCACCGCCAATGCCGCCTTGAGCGAACTGCCTCCCGTAGAAATCAAATCTTCTATCAGCACGACTTTCCGGCCTTCCGTTAATACGCCTTCGATCACGTTTTCTTTCCCGTGGCCTTTCGCTTTGTCCCGGACATAAATCATGGGCAGCTTCAGCTTCTCCGCCACGAACGCTCCGTGCGGGATTCCTCCCGTCGCAATGCCCGCGATCACTTCCGTATCCGGATATTGTTCGCTGATGATCCTGGCAAAACCTTCGGCGATGGCCCCGCGGATGTCCGGATAGGAAATGGTCAGGCGGTTGTCGCAGTAAATCGGCGATTTCAACCCGGATGTCCATGTGAAAGGCTGCCGCGGCCTCAACGATACGGCCCCGATCCTGAGCAGCATAGCGGCAATTTGAGCGGCCATTGAACCCGTTTCACTCATCAATTCTCAACTCCTCGATTATGGATAACAACGTTTCCCGCGGATTGGATGAGGCGGTGACGGGGCGGCCGACGACAATATAATCGGCCCCCATCCGCACGGCTTCCGCAGGCGTCGCGATTCGCGACTGGTCTCCCGGTTCCGATCCTGCCGGACGAATGCCGGGCGTGACGGTGACAAACCGCGGCCCGCAATGTTTCCTGATGGCGGGCACTTCCAGGGGGGAGGCCACCACGCCATCCAACCCGGCCTCCTGCGCCAGCAGAGCGTATCTGATTACCGTTTCCTCGACGGTGCCGGCAATGCCGATTTCCTGATTGAGAACGGTCCGATTCAAGCTGGTCAATGCCGTAACGGCGACCACCAAAGGCCGCTTGGCGCTCCCCGCACCGCCGCATCCTTTGTCCGCTCCCTCCAGGGCGCACTCCATCATCCTCTTCCCGCCGGCCGCATGCACGTTGAACATATCGACGCCCAGCCTTGTAATGCTTTCCGCGCCACCCTTTACCGTGTTCGGAATGTCATGCATTTTCAGGTCGAGAAATACCTTATACCCCCGCTCCTTGAGCCTGGCCACCACTTTCGGGCCTTCTGCGTAATACAATTGCATGCCGACTTTCATATAGCAGGGAATGCCTTGCAGCGAAGCGATCAGGCGCTCCGCTTCTTCCAGGTTCGGGAAATCGAGAGCGACCATGATTCGCCCGGCTCCCTCGGATATCGACGCCACAGTTTAACCTCCTATGGAGCTCTTGCGAAGCAAGAGCGATACTTCGAAGGTCCCAGCTTCACGCGCTCACAACCCGATGATCAATGCTGGGGCATGGGTTCCGAGCAAAAATTGAGCGACTCCAGCATATGCAGTACGGCCCTGACCGTATCCAGCGACGTCATGCATACCACGCCGTTTTCAACGGCTTCGCGGCGAATGCGGAAACCGTCGCGTTTGGTCTCTTTCCCTTTCGTTAACGTGTTGATGATGAATTGGGCTTCTCCCGCGCGGATCAAATCCAGAATGTTGGGCGAACCTTCGCTCAGCTTGTTGACGCGTGTCACGCGCATGCCGGCGGCTTCCAGCGCCTTGGCCGTTCCGCCGGTGGCGATAATCTTGTACCCCAGACGTTCGAATCCGCGCAAAATGTCCACCGCTTCCTCCTTGTCCTTGTCCGCAATCGTGGCGACAATCGCTCCCGAAGAAGGAATTTTCATTCCGGAACCCACCAGTCCCTTATACAGGGCTTTGTGGAAACTTACGTCGCGTCCCATGACTTCGCCCGTCGATTTCATCTCCGGTCCGAGCGTCGTATCGACCCGGCGCAGTTTCGCGAAAGAAAAGACGGGAACTTTCACCGATACATACTTGTCTTCCGGCCACAGCCCGCCGGCATATCCCATGTCCGCCAATTTCTCGCCCAAAATGACCCGGGTGGCCACACCGGCCATCGGAATATTCGTCACTTTGCTCAAAAAGGGCACCGTACGCGATGAACGCGGGTTGACTTCAATGACATAAGCCTGGTTGTTGTGGATAACAAACTGAATGTTGATCAGACCCGATACGTTCAAGGCCCGGGCGATCTTCGTCGTAATCTCCACAATCTGTGCTTTCATCTCGCCGGTGAGCGTCTGGGGAGGATACACAGCGATCGAATCGCCGGAATGCACTCCCGCCCGTTCGATATGTTCCATAATTCCGGGAATAAGCACCGTCTCCCTGTCGCAGATCGCATCCACTTCAACCTCTTTGCCCAACATGTAACGGTCGATCAGCACCGGGTGTTCCGGATTGATTTTCACCGCATGCTCCATATAGCTGAGCAATTCTTCATCAGAATGTACAATTTCCATGGCACGCCCGCCCAACACGTACGAAGGCCGCACAAGCACGGGATAACCGAATTTCGCGGCCGTCCCCACCGCCTGATCCACCGAAGTGACGGTGCCTCCCGGCGGTTGGGCGATCCCCAGTCCGCGCAGCAACGCTTCGAATTTTTGCCGGTCTTCGGCGGTGTCAATCGACTCCAGATCGGATCCGAGGATCTTTACGCCGGCTTTTGCCAACGGGCCGGCCAGGTTGATCGCCGTTTGGCCGCCGAACTGCACAATAACGCCGACAGGCTTCTCCCTTTCAATGACATTCATGACGTCCTCGAAAAAGAGCGGTTCGAAATAGAGCCGGTCCGAGGTGTTGAAATCGGTGGAGACCGTCTCGGGATTGTTGTTGATGATGACCGCTTCGTATCCCGCCGATCGGATGGCCCATACGGCATGCACCGTCGAATAGTCAAATTCGATGCCTTGTCCGATGCGGATCGGACCCGAACCGAGCACGATCACTTTCTCTTTGCCCGTTTCCACCACTTCGTCTTCGGATTCGTAAGTCGAGTAATAATATGGAGTGACCGCCTCGAATTCCGCCGCGCAGGTGTCGACCATCTTGTAAGTCGGGACGATTCCGTACTGTTTGCGCAACGCGCGGACTTCCGTTTCGTTCGCATAATTCAGATTTTTCCCCGCATTTGCCCGGATTTCCGCAATCGCGCGGTCGGTGAATCCGAGGCGTTTCGCTTCCAGTAGCAGTTCTTTCGTCATATCGCCCAGCAAGGCCGATTCGAAACGGACGAGCTTCTCGATTTTGCCTAAAAACCACCAGTCGATTTTGGTAAGCTCATGCAATTTTTCCAACGAAAACCCGCGCCGGAACGCTTCGGCAATAAGAAACAGCCGTTCGTCGTCCGGTTTTTCCAAACGTTTCTCCAACGTTTCCCGGTCCAGCCGTTCCACATCTTTGATATATAGCCGGTGAGCGCCGATCTCGAGGGAACGGACCGCCTTCTGAATCGATTCTTCGAAGGTGCGGCCGATCGCCATGACCTCGCCGGTCGCTTTCATTTGTGTGCCTAGTTTGCGGTTGGCGGCCGTAAACTTATCGAAGGGCCAGCGCGGAATTTTCGAAACGACGTAATCGATGGTCGGTTCGAAGAACGCGTACGTCTGGCCGGTAACCGGATTGACAATTTCATCCAGCGTATAACCGATGGCGATTTTGGCCGCCATCTTGGCGATCGGATAGCCTGTCGCCTTGGATGCCAGCGCCGACGAACGGCTTACCCGCGGGTTGACTTCAATGACGTAATATTGAAAACTGTGCGGATCGAGAGCGAACTGCACATTGCAGCCCCCTTCGATTTGCAGGGCGCGGATAATTTTCAGCGATGCGGTACGCAGCATTTGGTACTCGCGGTCCGACAACGTCTGGCTTGGCGCGACGACGATGCTGTCGCCCGTATGGACGCCGACCGGATCCACATTTTCCATATTGCACACCACGATGCAATTGTCGTTGCTGTCGCGCATGACTTCATATTCAATTTCTTTCATGCCGGCAATGCTGCGTTCGACCAGGCATTGCCCGATCGGACTGTAACGGAGTCCGGAAGCGACGATTTCCGCCAGCTCTTCTTCCGTATGGGCGATTCCGCCTCCGGTCCCGCCCAAGGTATAAGCGGGGCGGACAATAATCGGAAACCCGATTTCGCGGGCAAAATCAAGCGCCTGCGCGACGGTGGTGACAATCGTGCTTTCGGGGACAGGCTGATTCAGCTCCATCATCAACTCGCGGAAAAGATCGCGGTCTTCCGCTTTCTCGATCGACGTTAGCTGCGTGCCGAGCAACCTCACGTTCTCCGCTTCCAATATGCCTTCGCGGGCCAGTTGCACAGCCATGTTCAGCCCCGTCTGGCCGCCCAGCGTCGGCAGCAAACCGTCCGGCCGCTCCTTGCGGATAATTTGCGTGACAGCTTCCAGCGTGATCGGTTCAATATACACCTTGTCCGCCATATTCGTATCGGTCATAATGGTAGCCGGATTGCTGTTGATGAGCACAACTTCCAGTCCTTCTTCCTTGAGGGCCTGGCACGCCTGCGTGCCCGCGTAGTCGAACTCGGCCGCTTGTCCAATCACGATCGGTCCGGAGCCGATGACGAGAATTTTCTTTAAGTCTTTATTTTTCGGCATACTGCAGTTCTCCTCTCCCCATCGTTGTTCCGCCATTTTTGGCCGCGGCAACCATCCGCGCCTGGCTCGGCGCTTCCGGGCGCTCTTTTTTGTATTGGCGAATCAGTTCGATAAATTGGTCAAACAAATATTCGGAATCGTACGGTCCGGGCGATGCCTCGGGATGATACTGTACGGAAAACGCCGGATATTTTTTATGGCGCAATCCTTCGATCGTCCTGTCGTTATTGTTGATATGCGTCACTTCCAAATCCGTGCCGCGGATCGAATCTTCCTTCACCGTGTATCCGTGGTTTTGCGAAGTAATAAAACAACGTCCGCTGGCCAATTCCTTGACCGGATGGTTTCCGCCGCGGTGTCCGAATTTCAGTTTTTCCGTATCCGCTCCGCTGGCCAACGCGAACAGCTGATGTCCCAGGCAAATACCGAATAACGGATATTCGCCGAGCAGTTCGGCAATGGTCCTGATGGCATACGGGACGTTTTTGGGATCGCCGGGCCCGTTGGACAGCAAGATCCCGTCCGGTTTCAGGCGGCGAATTTGCCCGGCCGGCGTGTCATGGGGCACCACGACGACGTCGCACCCGCGTTTCAGCAATTGGCGGAGAATTCCGCTTTTCGAACCGAAGTCGATAAGCACAATGCGCTCTTTCTCTCCCGGACAACTGAATACTTGTTTGGTGGAGACGCGGGAAACCAGATCCGTGGGGAGAGGGGTCGCCTTCAACTGCTCCATCAGCTCGGCAAGCGGCTTTTCGCTTGTGGTCAAAATTCCTTTCATTGCTCCGTGACGGCGAATGATCCTTGTCAACTTGCGGGTGTCGATCCCGGATATGCCGACGATCCCGTATTCCTTCAGCACTTGGTCGACCGTAAAACTGGCTCTCCAGTTGCTGGGAATTTGCTCGTGCTCTCTTACGATAAAGCCGTTGACGGACGGGCGGACCGACTCGAAATCGTCCCGGGAAATTCCGTAGTTTCCAATCAACGGATACGTCATCGCTACGATATGCCCGCAAAATGAAGGATCGGATAATACCTCCTGATAACCGACCATTCCCGTGTCAAAAACGACTTCACCGACCGTTTCGCCTTCACTTCCAAAAGCGGAACCAACAAATAATGATCCGTCCTCCAACAACAATCTTGCTTGCATATCATCAACTCCCTCAAAGAATAGTTCTCTTGCTGACTGATTGCCGGCAGAACAAGTCCGCGTTTTGCCGGCGGTCCGCTATTCCGACCAGACGATCCGGCCGCCCGCCATCGTAAGAACAGGCCAACCTTTCAATTTCCATCCGGCAAACGGCGTGTTCCGCCCTTTGGAAACAAACCGGGCCGGATCAACAGTCCGTTCTTGCTCCAAGTCGATCACCGTCAAGTCGGCATCGCCGCCCACACGAAGTTCGCCCCACGGAAGGCCGAACACTTCCGCAGGCTTGCGCGTCATGCGGTCCAGCAAAAACTTGAGCGTCCAACGGCCTGTCAACACAAACTTGGTGTAGAGCAGCGGAAAGGCTGTCTCGAAACCGACGATTCCGAAAGGAGCCTGTTGCATGCCGCGGGCTTTCTCTTCTTCGCTGTGCGGGGCATGATCGGTTACGATGATATCAATCGTCCCGTCCATCAAACCTTCGACGACCGCCTGAACGTCCTTCGGAGAACGAAGCGGGGGGTTCATCTTCCAGTTGGCATCCATTCCCGGAATATCTTCATCGGACAACAGCAAATGATGGGGACACACTTCCGCCGTCACTTTCAAGCCCAACTGTTTGGCCATGCGGATCAACCGCACCGACTGTTCCGTACTGACATGACATACGTGGTAATGCGCGCCTGTCGCCTCGGCGAGCAAAATGTCGCGGCCGACATGAATGGCTTCGGACTCGTTGGGAATGCCTTTCAGCCCATGCTTGCGGGCAAAGTTTCCTTCCGTCACCGCAGCCCCTTCAATCAGGGTGTCGTCTTCGCAATGGGCGATGATCGGCATCTTGAGCGAAGCGGCAAGCTTCATGGCCTCTTTCATCATCTTCGCGCTCTGCACCCCCGCGCCGTCGTCGCTGAATCCGATGGCGCCGGCTTCTTTCAAAGCGGCGAAATCGGTCAGCTCCCGGCCGAGCTGGCCTTTTGTAATGCAAGCATAGGGCAGCACGCGCACGGCGCCCTCCTTCGCCGCCTTATCCAGCACATATTTGACGGTTTCCGCCGAGTCGGCGGCCGGCCGCGTGTTCGGCATGCACGCAATCGTGGTAAAACCTCCTTTGGCCGCCGAACGCGTCCCGCTGGCGATGTCTTCCTTATACTCGAATCCCGGATCCCGCAAGTGCACGTGCATATCGATCAATCCGGCGGAAACGAGCTTTCCCTTCGCATCGACAACTTCGTGCCCGGACGTATCCGGGACCGTATCCCCCGGAACGATGGACGAGATTTTCCCGTTTTCAACGAAAATATGTTTTTTCTCCAGCGTATTGTCTTCGGTGACCATTTGGCCGTTTAAAATCCAACTTCCCATCTTCGTCCTCCGTTTCCCTTAAGCTCTTTCTTTGCTCCGTTTGTTCCTCGAAAAATGAACCGTCGCCATGATATCGGCCTGCCGCCGGAAACAACTTGCGCCAGCGGTTTACGTCAGTGCCCGTTCCAACACTGCCATGCGTACGGGAACCCCGTGAGAAATTTGCGCAAAAATTTTTGATTTCTCATATTCAACCAGTTCGTCGTCGATTTCGACATTGCGGTTTACTGGCGCCGGATGCATAATAATGGCGTGCGGCTGCATACGGGCGGCCCGCTCCGCAGTAAGGCCGTATTCCCGCCGGTACGCTTCCGGCGACTCGAACAATCCCCTCTCATGGCGTTCGAGCTGCACGCGCAACATCATGACGACATCGGCCCGCAACGCTTCCTCCATGGAAACGTAAGGCGCATAATCGGCCAGTTCCGGGGCTTGCATATTGGGCGGCGCGCAAAATTGCACCTTCGCACCCATTGTCGTCAATCCCCACAAGTTCGAACGGGCGACGCGGCTGTGCAGAATATCGCCGATGATGGAAACCGTCAGTCCCTTGATCTCCCCAAAATGTTTGCGCATGGTGTACAAATCGAGCAGCGCTTGCGTCGGATGCTCATTGTTGCCGTCCCCCGCGTTGATCAACGGAATGCGGATCCGTTCCGCCAATTCGGCCAGAACGCCAACGGGCTTTAAACGGATGACGCCGGCGTCAATGCCCATCGACTCCAGTGTGCGGACGGTGTCGTAGACGGATTCTCCCTTTTTCACACTGGATTCGGCTGCCGAAAAATTGAGCACTTCCGCTCCCAGCCGTTTTTCCGCCATTTCGAACGAAAAGCGGGTACGGGTGCTGTTCTCGAAAAACATATTGGCGACAAAGCGTCCTTGCAATAGGTTTACCGTTTTTTTCGTTTCGTTTTCCCATGCCGCCGCCCGGTCCAGCAACGAGACGATTTCCTGCTTGCCAAGCCCTTTCAACCCGAGCAAATGCCTGTCTTGTTTGATTCCCAGCGCGCTCAACTGAAATTTCCCCTTTGCTGTAAAATGACGACTTCGTCTTTACCGTCGACTTCTTCCACAAGCACACGGATTTGCTCCAATTTCGATGTCGGCACATTTTTGCCGACATAATCGGGACGAATCGGCAATTCGCGGTGTCCCCGGTCCACCAGCACGGCCAGTTGGATCATCCGCGGCCGTCCCGCATCGATCAGCGCATCCATGGCGGCCCTCACCGTGCGTCCGGTGTAAAGCACATCGTCAAACAAAATCACTTTTTTGTCATGGATGGACAAGTTTTCCGCAAGGGGAATGCTCGAAGCCGAACGGATCTTGGCAATGTCGTCACGGTAGGAAGTCGTATCCAATTCCACAACCGGAATCGGCATCCCTTCGATTTCGGTCATCCGCATCCCGACTCTCCGGGCCAAAAATATGCCGCGCGTCCGAATCCCGACCAGAACGCAATCTTCAATACCTTTATTCCTTTCCAAAATTTCGTGGGAGATTCGGGTCAGCGCCCTCCGGATGGCCGCTTCATCCATAATGACGTGCTGAGTTTGGTTCATTTTGGTGGTAACCTCCTTCGTTCCATGAGAGGTCTTTTGTGCCGCCCCGTGAACGCGATGGCCGCGCTATCCGGACGGCCAAAAAAAACTCCCTGCCCATTGGCAAGGAGTCAATTTGCGCACACGAATCCGCCGCGCCACGAAGCTCGTTCGGCCAAAACGGGCCGATGAGCGTCCGTCCGGCTCACCATCGCATAAACCTCTTTCCATTTCCGGATACCTTGCCAGCCTCTCTGGACTGTTTTAAAGGTACTATTCGATTGAGGAAATTATCCCACTTTCGACAACCGATGTCAATATTTCGTTGTCATCATTTTCTGCAATTGATCCTCATTTTCTTAAATTGTTCAACAACCGCTCCATATCGGCCGGAAGAGGCGCGGCAAATTCCAGGTATGTCCCGTCGCGGGGATGACGAAATCCAAGGGTGGCCGCATGCAGCGCTTGCCCCCTGATCCCCGCCTTTTTGCTCCCGGACGGTCCGTAAAGCGGATCGCCAACCAGCGGATGGCCGATATATTTCATATGCACGCGAATCTGGTGCGTTCGCCCGGTTTCCAGCTGAAGTTCCAACAGGGTAAAATTTCCAAACCGTTCCATCACGGAAAAATGGGTGACGGCGCGTTTGCTGTTGCGTTCGGTGACCGTAAAGAGCTTCCTGTCTTTGGCATCCCGTCCGATCGGCGCATCGACCGTCCCGACGTCATGCGCGATATTGCCGTGAACCAGGGCGATATATTTTCGCGTTACCGTATGGTTCTTCAGCTGATCGGCCAGTCCGGCATGGGCTTTATCGTTTTTGGCCGCCATGACCAAGCCGGAAGTATCCTTGTCGATCCGGTGCACGATTCCCGGCCGCAACATCCCGTTAATGCCCGACAAATCGCGGCAGTGGTGCAGGAGGGCATTGACCAGCGTTCCGGAGTAATGGCCCGGCGCCGGATGAACCACCATGCCGCGCGGTTTGTTTACGACGATCACATCTTGGTCCTCATACACGACATCAAGGGGAATCGGCTCGGGAACCACTTCCAGCGGCTCCGGTTCCGGGATGCGCAAGCGGATATGATCATGTTCCTGAATTTTGTAATTCGCTTTGACGGTTTCGTCATTGACCGTCACGTTGCCGGAGCGGATCCATTGTTGGACCATCGTGCGCGAGACCGGTTCTCCCACCGAATCGGTAATGAACTTGTCGATTCGTTCTCCCGCATCCTCCGCCCCGACGGTCCAATCCAGCTCCTCCGTCGGATCAAAATCAAACATTGTTTGGGTCGTATCCGCCATTTGCCTGCTCCTTTGCTTCCTTGCGCCAACTGATCAATGAGTCCAAAAAGATGAGGGCGACCCCGATCACGATCGCCGAATCGGCCAAATTGAAAATGGGAAAGATGTAATCGATCTGCCGTCCGAATAAGGGAAATTGAAAATGAAATTGCAGAAAGTCCACCACTTCGCCGAACAAGAGCCTGTCCAGAAAATTGCCCAGAGCCCCTCCAAGCAGCAAACTTAATGCAAAAGGCAACAATTTTTTCCCGCTTCGCACGATTTTGTTCATATACCAGATGATGCCAATGACAACGACGACCGTTACGGCTATAAAAAACCACCGCTGATTTTGCAATATGCCGAAGGCCGCGCCTTTATTCCGGTGCGATGTGATCTGGAAAAACTCCCCGATAACGGGACGCAATTCTCCCAGTTCCATATGTTTGACGACAAGCCATTTCGAGAACTGATCCAGCAAAAAAACAATCAACGCGTACAAATAATAAACCAAACGCGCACCTCCCGAACACGTTCTGCTTGAAGCGCCGTTGAGCCGAACAGAGAGAAATTCCCCGGATCCGAGGTTCGCTTGCAAGGAATTACCTCGTTAAAAAGTTTAAAAACCGAAAAAAATAACCGTACAGCATTGACGCCACAAGAAGGGAGCGATCTTCACCCCATGAACCATCTCACGCAGCACCAGTTGGACCGATTAAAACAGCAACTGCTTCAGGAACGCGACCGCCTGGCGGCGCGGCTGAAGGAAAACAGCCATTACGGCATGCCTTCTTCCATGAGGGATTCCGCCGGCGATTTGTCCGTCAACGACAACCACCCGGCCGATCTGGGGACGGAAATGTTCGAACGCGGAAAAGATCTCGCTCTGAATGAAAACGCCGAACAGCAACTGGATGAGATGAACGCCGCTTTGCAGGCGTTCGGCCAGGGCCGTTACGGCCGTTGCCTCGCCTGCAACGAACCGATCCCCTACGAAAGACTTGAGGCGATGCCGGCAACCTTGTACTGCGTAAACCATGCGCCGAATCCGCATATCAACGGACGCCGGCCCCGGGAAGAACAACTTCTTGATCCGCCGTTCGGGCGCACAAGCCTGGACGAACGGGACGGGCAAAATCAATTTGACGGTGAAGATGCCTGGCAAATCGTCGAAAGCTGGGGAAACTCCGATTCCCCCGCCATGGCGGAAGATCCGCAAATTTCCGATTACGAAGACATGCATATCGAAGCGGATGAGTCCGACGGGTTCGTCCAGCCGATCGATAGCTTTCTCGCGACCGACTTGTACGGAAAACAAGTGTCGGTTGTCAGAAACCGGGCGTATCGCAACTACATGAAGCAAAACGAAGGGGAGCCCCTGTTGGAGCCGGATCCCGCATTGGACACGCTGGACACGTTGGATCAATAAGCGTACCCGTCCAATTGCAATTGGACGATTCGGACCAGCTCCGCAATATACTTGCCGATAATGGGCAAATCGAGCGCTCCCAATAGCTGCAGCAAATAAACAATCAACGACGTGAAAATCGTAAATCCGATCGCGATTCCGACCCCCCTGGCAATGCCGGCCAGCAGATTGGTTGCAATAATTTTCCACGGCCGGTTTAACAAATTCACATAGTCGCTGATTTGCACGCGTTCGATATTGGCGGCGATCGTTTTCACCGTTTCGTGGATTTCATCAACGATACCGCGGTCAGCATTGCGTGATTGCTCCACCATTCATTCCTCCTTCGGCCGACGGCATGATCTGCACGCACTTCGAACGGGGCATTGCCGGGAATTGGGGTCCGTTATTTGCTTAGCGATTCCACCACGTCGGCGCAACGCGGACACAAGTCCGGATACTTGCGGTTTTCACCGACGCGCGGTGTGACTACCCAGCAGCGTTCGCATTTTTCCCCTTCCGCCACCTGAACTTCCACTGCAAGATGTTGGAACATTTCGGCCGTTTCCGGCACTTCCGTTCCGGGTTCCATCACCCGGACGGATGAGACGATGAACAGTTGATCCAGATCGGAAAACTGCTTCAGCAACTCCGACGTTTCCCGGTCCGGATACAACACCAGCCCCGCACTGAGCGAATTGCCGATCACTTTGGCTTTGCGGGCCGATTCCAGCGCCTTCAGCACTTCATCCCTTACCTCGATCAATTTCTCCCATTTATTTTCCAACTGTTTGTCGTAAAGGGTTTCGTCCGCTTCCGGCATATCGCATAACTGAACGCTGATTTCTTCCGTTTGCGGAATATGTTTCCACACCTCATCCGCCGTGTGGGGCAAAATGGGAGCGATCAGTTTAGTTATTGCCTGCAACGCGTCATACAATACGGTTTGCGCCGCTTTGCGTTTCGGATCGTCAGGGGCGCTTACGTACAGCCGGTCCTTGATGATATCCAGGTAAAAGGCGCTCATTTCCACTGCGCAAAAATGGTGAATCGTCTGATAGACAATGTGGAATTCGTAATTTTCGTAAGCTTTTAACACGCGGTCTGTCATCCGTTGCAGCCTGATCATGGCATAGCGGTCCAATTCGTTCATGGATGAAAATTGGACACGGTCCCGCGACGGGTCGAAGGACGACAGGTTGCCCAGCAAAAACCGCAACGTGTTGCGGATTTTCCGGTAAACTTCGGTAATTTGATTCAAAATGTTGTCGGAAATCCGGACGTCGGCCTGATAATCGACCGAAGCGACCCACAGGCGCAATATGTCCGCTCCGAGTCTGTTGCAAACCTGGATCGGGTCCACCGTGTTGCCGATGGATTTGGACATTTTGCGGCCTTCGCCGTCCAGGGTGAACCCGTGGCTTAATACCCCTTTGTATGGCGCCGATCCGCGTACGGCGGTCCCGGTAATGAGCGAAGAGTTGTACCAGCCGCGGTACTGGTCCGATCCTTCCAGATACAAATCGGCAGGCCACCCGAGCTCCGGCCGGGTTTCCAATACGGCGATGTGGCTGGACCCGGAGTCGAACCATACGTCCATAATGTCGGTTTCTTTGCGGAACTCGTCATGGCCGCATTGCGGACATACCGTGGACGGCGGCAACAAATCTCGTTCTTCGTAAGCGAACCAGGCGTTGGAACCTTCTTTTTCAAAGATGGCGGCGATATGTTCGATCGTTTTGTCGTTAACCAGCGGATGCTCACAGTTGCGGCAATAAAAAATCGGAATCGGCACCCCCCAGGAACGTTGCCGCGAAATACACCAGTCCCCGCGTTCGGCGATCATATTGTGCAAGCGGATTTCCCCCCAGCGGGGAGTCCACTTTACGCGTTTGATTTCCTGCAACATGTCCTCACGGAATTGGTCAACCGAGGCGAACCATTGTTCAGTCGCCCGGAAGATGACGGGTTTTTTCGTTCTCCAATCGTGCGCATACTGATGGCGGATGAAATCCATTTTGAGCAAATGGCCGCTCGCCTGCAACATGTCGGTAATCATTTTGTTCGCTTTCTCGTAAAATACGCCTTCAAACCCGGGCGCTTCCGCGGTGAAATGGCCTTTGTCGTCAATCGGGCACAGTACGCCGAGGTTGTATTTTTTTCCGACGACAAAGTCTTCTTCCCCGTGGCCGGGTGCCGTATGCACGCATCCCGTTCCGGCGTCCAGGGTGACATGGTCGCCGAGGATGACCAGGGAATCGCGGTCGTAGAACGGATGGCGGCAGACGACGTATTCCAGATCCGTCCCTTTGAATTCCGCCAATATGTTCGTATTGTTCCAGCCGATTTCTTTGGCGGCATTGTCCAACAAACCTTTGGCCAGCACATACTTGCGGCCGTCCGCTTCGGCAAGCACATAGTCGAAATCCGGGTGGACGCTGATTCCCAGGTTGGCCGGCAACGTCCAGGGCGTTGTCGTCCAGATGACGACCGCGGAATCGTCAGGCAGCTTCCCCTTGCCGTCTTTTACCTGAAAAGCGACGTAGATCGAAGGGGACGTTTTTTCCCGGTATTCAATTTCCGCTTCAGCCAATGCGCTTTCCGAGGACGGAGACCAGTACACGGGTTTCAATCCTTTGTAAATGTATCCCTTTTTTACCATCTCCCCAAACACGCGGATTTGCCGGGCTTCGTAGGAAGGAGTCAAAGTCAGGTAAGGATTGTTCCAGTCCCCGCGCACACCGAGCCGTTTAAATTGCGCCTTTTGCTTTTCCACCCAATCCAGGGCGTATTCCTGGCAATATTTCCGAAATTCCGCAACGCTCATCTTTTTGCGGTCCACTTTCTCTCTGTCGGCGATCGCCTGTTCTATGGGAAGTCCGTGCGTATCCCAACCGGGAACGTACGGCGCATCGAAGCCGCGCATAGATTTGTAACGGACGATAAAGTCCTTCAAAATTTTATTGAGGGCATGGCCGATATGAATGTCTCCGTTCGCAAACGGAGGCCCGTCATGGAGAATAAACTTCGGTTTTCCCGACCGCTTTTCCCGAACTTTGGAATAAATATCGATCTCATCCCACCATTTTTGCATGGCAGGTTCCGCTTGCGGCAAATTGCCCCGCATCGGGAACTCGGTTTGGAGCAGGTTTAATGTTTTTCCATAATCCATTCCACTGTTCTCCTTTCATTTGCTTGCGTTGAAAAAAGCGACGGCAGAGCCTGCATCGCGATGGACTCATGAACAAAAACAGGGACAACAAGAAAAAAACTTCCCATCCCTTAAGGGACGAGAAGTTCCTCTCGCGGTACCACCCTCATAAAAATTTGCTTTTGGCCGCACGATCCCGGCCCGGGCCGGACCTGCCGCCTCAACAAATTTTCACTCGAACATTGATAACGGAATGACCCGATACTCTTTACTGCGCTTTTCAAGAGATACTCCCGGGTGATTTTCAACCGCTGCGCAAGATTAGGCTCGCACCGTCCCTAACTCGCTGACTTGCGCCTTGACGGTTTACTCGTCCCGGTCATCGCTTTCAAACGTATATAACATTATATACAGAGGAGTATAACGAATTTGCGGATGATCGTCAACTTCATGCGACAAAAACGGGTTATTCCACGGTTAACGGATGTTCTTTCTCCGACGGTTCCAACGAGTCCCACGCCTTATCGTTGAGCAACTCAAGCTGGGCTTCTATGAGCGTGCGGAACCGGGTACGGTAAATGGAAGCCTGTTTTTTCAGCTCTTCCATCTCCAAAGCGATTTTCCGCGCTTTGGCCAACGATTCGTTAATGATCCGGTCGGCATTTTTCTCCGCTTCTTTCAGAACCAGTTGCGCTTCCTTTTTGGCGTTGTTTTTCACCTCGTCCGCAGTTTCCTGCGCGACGATGATCGTTTTGCTCAGCGTTTCTTCCATTGTCGCAAAGTGGTTGACCCGCTCCTGCAGAGCCGCAACCTGATTTTGCAATTCTTTATTTTCACGGATTAGCGCTTCGTAATCTTTAATGATCTGATCAAGAAATTCGTTCACCTGATCCTCATCGTAACCGCGAAAGGAACGGCTAAATTCTTTATTATGTATGTCTAACGGGGTTAATGGCATAAATACGCACCTCCTGTATGAAGTCAATGACATATTCGGAAACTTGGTCGGGAAACCTGCAAAATAAAAGGGAAAACGCAAGTCAGACAAATTTGGCGACTTTCAGGCGATAACGTCCCGACTTGGTCACGCCATCCAATTGGACCACCTTGAATCGGCCAAAACCTTGCATCGATACAACATCCCCTTCTTTCAACATTTTGCCCGGATTTTCCTCCACTTTCCAATTGACTTTGATTTTTCCGCTTTTTATGGGAGACAACACTTTCGCCCTGCTCAACCGGAAAACGTCGCTGACGATCCCGTCAAGGCGCAAGGAAGCGACCGCCAAATTGATTTCTTGCAATGCCGGTGTTACCGTCTTCAAGCGGTCCGGCGGCAACACCTCGGTTTGCACGTGAACGCGGTGCACCTTTTGCAAATGAATGCGTATAAATTCGGCAATCTCCGCCGCCACGACACAGTGGCAACCTTGTTCCCAAACATGAATATCGCCAATTTTTTCACGCTTCAAACCCAGGCCGAGAATCGCTCCCAAAAAATCGCCGTGTCCAAGCGAGATAAACTTGTTATCCCCCGACGTGATGGCCACGACGGCAATGCCTGCGTCTTCTTCATCAAGGATCCGGTAATCCGGGGCGATGAAGGCGCGTTTCCGTTCCGCCTCGGGATAGCCGCCATCCAGGCGCAAGTTTACGTTTCCCTGGCGGTTCGCCAATGTTGTCAATATGAATGCCTGGCGAGGATCAAGAAAATCCGTCCTTCTTGTCACATGGTTTTGTGCTGCCTTGCATACCCATTCCCATGCACGGTCGACAAAAGGATGCTCATCCGGATGAAAATGGACATATATTTCCTGATTCACGGAATCACCCAATGCAAAATCGCAATCAGGCCCTCAACGACAAAGTTCAGGGCGATCAGGGCAATGATCGGCGAGATGTCGATCATTCCGCCGATGGGAGGAATCAACCGCCGAAACGGCGACAGATAGGGTTCGACCAGTTTCCCGAGCATCTCTCCGATAAAGCTGCTCCGCGCATTGGGAATCCATGAAAGCAAAATATAGGCGATAATAATATACGAATAAATTCTGGATAGCAAGTAGATGTAACTATCGATACCGTACAAAAGGTTCACCTCGGTCTATATTTTCATCCTCGCCGTGATGCAGCACATCGGTAATGGAACCGTGAATTTCTACCGTATCCGGAGTACACAAAAAAATGTTCGGCCCGATTTTGGAAATCGCCCCGTTCAACGCGTAAACGGTCCCGCTTAAAAAGTCCACAATTCTTATCGCCTGCTCGTTCCGCACTTTGTGGAGGTTCACCACCACAGGACGGCGCGAGCGCAAATGGTCGGCGATTTCCTGCGTTTCCTCGTAAGTTCGGGGTTCGCTTAAGATGACGCGGATGTTTTTCTGAGAATGAATGCTGACAATGTTCCCCTTGTTTCTACGCGTTTCGTGAACATAAGTTTCATGTTCCTCCGGCGCTTCCTGCATCTTGCTCCGTTCCGTCGCTTCCTCTTCGTCCTGAAGCCCCAGGAAACTCATGAAGCGATTCATCATTCCCATGAATCATCCCTCCTTCCCCATTCTTTTTACGACAAAGATGTCATAAACAGTCATTTCATTTGGTCCAACTCGCGTCCGAGCAGGACTGTGCCCAAACGAACCCACGTCGCTCCTTCCTCCACGGCAATTTCAAAGTCTGCGGACATCCCCATGGACAATTCCTTGATTTCGTAATCAAATACGTTTCGGTCATTCAGACGGTCGCGAAGCTCACGCAAAGTACGGAATACGGACCGGATCGCTTCCGGGCTCGCTTCGTAAGGGGCCATTGTCATCAGCCCGCAAACACGGATATGGGACATCTCCCGGACTTGTTCGGCAAAATGGAATAACGAATCCGGCGGCAAACCGTGTTTGCTCGTCTCGCCCGATACATTGACCTGAATAAAGCAATTGACCTGCTTGTCCCTCAAGACCGCTCTTTTCTGTATTTCATTGGCCAGCGGCAAGCGGTCAAGCGAATGTATATATTGAAACCGGCCCACCACGTCTTTTACCTTGTTGGTTTGCAATGAGCCGATAAAATGCCAGGTTCCTTGATCCCCAAGCGTTTCCCATTTTTCTTTGGCATCCTGCCAACGGTTTTCGCCGATATGTCGCAACCCGGCCTCAAGAGCGAGCTTCGCGGTATGCAATGAGACATATTTGGTAACGGCAATCACATTCACATCTTCCGGACTGCGCCCGCTGCGCTCACACGCCCGGGCGATGCGCCCTTCCACCTGCCGGATATTGTCTTTCAACCGTTCAAGCGCGTCCATCAACCGTTCACTCCCGCTCACTCCATGATTGGGCGGCTATACCATCCCGATCCACGCCGCCATTCGTCCCGTCTTTCCCTTCTCCTTGCGGTGGGAGAAAAACCACTCGGGACGGCAAGCGGTACATAGCTTAGATACTTCGATATTCGACGGTATAATTCCTGCTTTTATCATAATTTGTCGGTTAAATTGTTGCAAGTCCAACATGTATTTGCCGTTTGCGCGAATGTTATAAATTTCCGGTTCATCGCCGGAACTGCTCCTGTCCGCGCCAAGTTTCAGTTCGGAAATCACGTTGTCCACTTCCCGTATGACCTTTTCGTCCACTTCGTAGCAGCATTTTCCGATCGAAGGCCCGATGGCGGCCAGCAAGTCGCGGGGACGGCTACCAAAAGTATGCGCCATCGTTTCCACCGTAGCCACGGCAATTTTTAACACGCTGCCTTTCCATCCCGCATGCGCCAATCCGATCACCTGTCCGACCGGGTCAAAAAAATATAGCGGCACGCAATCGGCAAACAGCGCGCACAAGCATATCCCCCGCTCATTGGTCACAAGCGCGTCGGCAGACGGCAAAGCGGTTTCGCGCGAACATCTTCCCGCTCCCCGTTCCGAACGGGTGACAACCGAAACCTGCCTTCCGTGCACTTGCTCGGCGAATGTCCACGCCTCAAACGGCAACCGTGTCGAAGAAGCCAATAATTGACGGTTCCGGACAACATGCTCCGCCAGGTCGTTGACGTGCAAACCGCAATTGAGCGCAGAGTACGGGGGAGCGCTCACGCCTCCCTTGCGGGACGAAAACCCGGTTTCCAGGAAGGGAAACTTTCGGACCCAGTTCTCAGGCCGAAATACCGCGGGCGCCCCTTCCGGTTCGTACATGCGAAACGGTTCCATTTCAGCTTGCCCTCCAAGATTCGCTCGTTTTCATTTTATTGTAACACAACAAAAAAACGCACGACAGTTTTGCTTGTCACGGCAGTGTTCCTTCGTGCGTTCCGAGAGACCGGCCTTAAGTTTTGTAAGTGCGCTGCTGATAGTCTTGCGAAGACTCGTTATCGTCCGGCGCGCGGTAAAGTCTTGAATCGTCCAGTTTGACCAACACGACATCCATACCGATCTTGACAATATTCCTCCAGGGTATGACCACTTCCGTGCTGTTGCCGAATAAACCGAAAAACCGACTGTGGTTAGGTACAACGATCGACTCGATTCTTCCATGCCGCAAATCAAGTTCCAGGTCGCTGATCTGGCCAAGCTTTTTACCGTCAACAATGTTCACGACATCTTTCGATTGAAAATCAGAAATCTTCACGCTGCCACCACCATCACCGCGAATTACGGGAATTTTCAAACATCGCTCTTTAAATAAATATATGACACCGCCCGGCAAAATGTCCTGAAATAAAAATTTCACGCAATAGAAAGCTTTGATTTTCACGAAAAAAGGCCGTCCTAAAGGCCGCTTTGACGGCCCGGGACAGCCCGGAATGCCTGCCGTTTCAAGTTTTTACGTGTTTTTGCATTTGCGAGATGGCGGATTTCTCGAGTCTCGATACTTGCGCTTGCGATATGCCGATTTCTTCTGCCACCTCCATCTGTGTTCTGCCTTCGAAAAATCTCATGGATAAGATCATTTTTTCACGGTCGTTCAGCTTTCGCATCGCCTCGCGCAAGGCGATTCCCTCAATCCATGAAAAGTCTTTGTTGCGGTCATCGCTGATTTGATCCATGACATAAATCGGATCCCCGCCATCGTGATAAATCGGCTCAAACAACGAAACCGGATCTTGAATCGCATCCAGGGCGAATACGATATCTTCTTTGGGAACTCCCAGCTCTTCGGATATTTCGCCGATCGTCGGTTCCCGCGAATTTTTGTTGGTCAGATGATCCCTCGCCTGAAGCGCTTTGTAGGCAATATCCCGCAATGAACGGGATACGCGGATCGGATTGTTATCCCGCAAATAACGGCGTATTTCGCCGATAATCATCGGTACCGCATAAGTAGAAAACTTGACATTCTGGCTTAGATCGAAATTGTCGATCGCCTTCATCAAGCCAATACATCCCACTTGAAAAAGGTCATCCACGAATTCGCCGCGGTTATTGAAACGTTGAATGACGCTCAGTACAAGCCGCAGATTGCCGTTGACCAATTTTTCGCGCGCCGACCGCTCATTGTGTTTTTGCAATTGGGCAAACAACTCGCGCATTTCGGCGTTTGTCAACACTGGAAGCTTTGCCGTATCAACACCGCAAATTTCGACTTTATTCCGGGTCATCGAGATTACCTCCCAAGGAGAAACATTAATGTTAATTATCTCCTCAGGATCTTTTTTTATGCGTTGGCGGAGCGGATAAGCGGAGGGAACAAAGCGGCGAAAAAAACGAAAAATATCGCCGTATCGGGCACGTTTTCGCTTACAAAAAAATGAAAAAAATTTTATGCCGCCAAAATCGGCACATCTTGCGCGCCCGTTCATTGACGAAACCGTTCATACCATTTTGTTGAATTCTTTGCGCAACCTTTTGATAATTCTCTTCTCAAGGCGGGATATGTACGATTGTGAAATCCCGAGCATGTCGGCGACATCTTTTTGGGTTTTTTCCTCTCCGTCCTGCAGTCCGAACCTCAATTCCATAATCGTCCGTTCTCTTTCGGTCAGTTTTTCCAAAGCTTTGTGCAACAGTTTCCGGTCGACCTGTTCTTCAATGTTCCGGTAGATCGTGTCATTCTCGGTTCCCAAAACGTCGGACAGCAACAATTCGTTTCCGTCCCAGTCGATGTTCAGGGGTTCGTCAAATGAGACTTCGCTACGGATTTTACTGTTGCGGCGCAAATACATCAAAATTTCATTTTCAATGCAACGGGAAGCATAAGTGGCAAGTTTGATTTTTTTCTCCGGATCGAACGTGTTGACCGCCTTGATCAAACCGATGGCCCCGATGGAGACCAGATCTTCGATGTTAATCCCGGTATTTTCGAACTTGCGTGCGATATACACAACCAGGCGCAAATTGCGCTCAATCAGCATCGCGCGGATGGCCGAATCTCCGGACGGCAACTTTTCCAATAAATATTCCTCTTCTTCCCTGGTCAAAGGCGGCGGCAACGCTTCGCTGCCTCCGATATAGTAAACTTCCTCCGCTTTCAACCCCAGCCTGAACAAAACACGATAATAAAATATTTGCAGCAACAGTTTCCACTTCAAGAGCATAACGGCTACCCCCCAACAAGCTTGTGCGATGACCGCAAACACGTTTGATCAACCCTGCATCAATACCGGATGAATAAGCGCCTGATACGTCCCGTCGGCACTCAGCTTCCCTCCGTCCATTCCGATCAGCACCTTATTCGCTTCGACTTTCTGCTCTTTATGCGCTATCACCACCTGATCCGGTTTTATCGCCAGCATAAACTGCGTTCCTCTGTTAATTCCCCTGTAAGGAACAAGCCGCAACCGGTCTTGCCAGTCAAAATGCGCTTCGTGTCCGATCAGGGAAACCATGTGTTCCACTTCGGACGAGCGAATGCAACGAAGCCACGACTCCGGCAGCTTATGTTCCAACAAGTTCGCTTCCACGATCATCACGGGAGTCCGGGTAAGAGGATCGTACAACCCGTTGCCCGTATCGATCAATCCGGTGCAATGCGACTCAAACTGATCAATGCGGATCGTGACTTCGGCCAAATATTCACCCTGTCGCTCCTTGCGCTTGGCGCTCCGAAAAACGCTCAGATATAACGCGGCCGCGGCCGTTCCCATCACGGCTATGAACCATAAACTCGTGTTCAAATCGAAACGGATTCCGGAACGGGTAAACCAGATCCCGTTCATGACGTCGCCGGATGTTTGCAACAAATAGTGGGTTCCGATGATTCCTCCGGCGACCGCGAAATTGATCACATAAAAAACGGCAATGTTGGCAAGCGTATTTTGCAAACCGCCGAAACCGAAAGCTGTCATGATCATCAGGATGGAAAATATATATTTTACTACAAACGTATAGAACCAGCCGAACGGCGGAAACAGGATAAGCACCACGTAAAGCGCCCCGATGGCGGCGGCGGCGGCAATTCTCCACAGTCTTGCTTTTTTTTTGCGGACCCACGCTGTTGTCAGGAGTATGGCGCCGTCAATCAGGAAATTCATCAGGAATATGAGATCGAGATAGACGATCATTTTGCGCTCACCTTTCCGTGGGTGAGAATGATACCAGTATATAGTAATCCTATTATGAAGTCTGTCTAAACTTGCCACGGGATAAAAAATTTTTTGTCGAATCCGCTTGGGAAACGCAAAAAAAAAAAGAGAGCGGCTGCCCGCTCTCTTTGTCCGGTTTCCATGATCCGGTTCGTTTATGAAGCGATCGCTTATTTGTCCAAATGCCGGTTCCGGTTGCGCAAAAAGGTCGGAATATCCAACTGGTCCGGGGAGGATGGCGTTCCGAACGGCCGAATATTCCCTGGCCGGTTTTCCATGGCGTTCGCCTGATGTTGCGGCTGGGCGGGACGGCGCGGAGTAGCGCTTGTCTCCTTATGTTCGAAACCCGTGGCAATAACGGTGACGAGCAACTCGTCTTTCAGGTTCTCATCGATGACAGCGCCGAAAATCATATTGACGTCCGGGTCGGAAGCGGAAGCGACGATGTCCGCCGCCTCGTTCACTTCATAGAGGCTTAAGTTCACGCCGCCGGTAATATTCATCAGCACTCCGCGGGCGCCATCGATCGACGTTTCCAACAGAGGGCTCATAATCGCTTTCTTGGCCGCCTCGGCAGCCCGGTTTTCCCCGGTACCGACGCCAATCCCCATCAAAGCCGAACCGCGTTCCGTCATGATCGTCTTTACGTCGGCAAAATCCAAATTGATCAGGCCCGGAACCGCAATCAGGTCGGATATCCCCTGCACGCCTTGCCGCAACACGTTGTCCGCCTCACGGAAAGCTTCCAGCATGGGCGTTTTCTTATCAACGATCTCCAAGAGACGGTCGTTGGGAATCACGATCAGCGTGTCCACTTTCTCTTTCAGATTGAGTATGCCTTGCTCGGCCTGCATTGCCCGTTTGCGGCCTTCGAACGAAAAGGGCCGGGTTACAACGCCAACCGTCAAGGCGCCGACTTCTTTGGCGATCTCGGCGATCACGGGCGCCGCACCGGTACCCGTTCCGCCTCCCATCCCGGCGGTGACGAACACCATATCCGCTCCGCGCAACGTATTCATAATCAGTTCCCTGGATTCTTCGGCAGCCTTCTTTCCCACTTCGGGATTGGCCCCCGCTCCGAGCCCGCGCGTCAATTTTTCACCGATTTGCAGTTTGTGTTCGGATTTTGCGAACTGCAGGGCTTGCGCATCCGTATTGACCGTAATAAATTCGACGCCCTTGAGACCGAAATCGATCATCCGGTTGACGGCATTGCTGCCGCCTCCTCCGACACCGATAACTTTTATGTGCGCCAATTGATCCATTTCCATATCAAATTCCAACATACAGTCGTCTCCCCTCTTCCTGCTTTCCGGCGTAATGCCTAAATAAACTCGCTTAACCAATTTTTAAACCGTTCGAACAGGCCAGGCTTGTTCGATTCCGTTACCACTTTCTTCGCGGATGTTTTTTTAACGGATCCGGACTGCCTGTAACGCAAATGCTTCGAAACGTATTGAATAATGCCTACGCCGCATGTATAGGAAGGATCTCTTACCCCGATATAATCAGGCACTGCGATACGGACGGATGTCGCAAGTTCCGATTGCGCGACTGAAAGGATACCCGGCATGGAAACGGTGCCTCCGGAAAGTACGTATCCCCCTGGCAACTCCGCAAATCCGAGACGGTGAACTTCTTCCCTGATTAATTGAAAGATTTCCTGCACTCTCGGTTCGATAATGTGGGCCAGGTCTACCTGGTTAAATTCTTTTTCCGTGTTGCTGCCGATCCGGGTTACCTTGAACACCTGATCTTCCGCGGCATCTTCGACGACGCAGCAACCGTATTTCAGTTTGATTTTTTCAGCGATATCCATCTGGGTGCGCAAACCGATCGAAATATCGTTCGTTATAAATTCTCCCCCAATCGGCAAGGTCGAAGTGGCTGCCAGATTTCCGTTTTGAAAAACGGCAATGGTGGTGGCTCCCGCTCCGATGTCGACGAGAGCGGTTCCCCTCGTCTTCTCGTCTTTGGACAACGCCAGATGGCCTGCGGCAAGCGACATCAGTATGAGACCGGAAACGGACAAACCGGCTCTTTCAACGCAACGAAGCAAATTATGTATCCCTGTCTTCGCGCCGGTAATGATCGTCGCTTCCACTTCCAAACGCACACCGATCATTCCCCGCGGATCCTGAATTCCATCCAAGCCGTCCACTACGTACTGATTAGGCACGATACCGATAATCTCTCGTTCGGGAGGCAAGGGAATTACTTTGGCCGCTTGCAGAACCCGGTCGATATCATCTTCACCGATTTCCCGATCCTCGTTCGACACGGCGACCACACCGTGGCTCGTCTGCAAGGCAATATGATTTCCCATAATTCCGACATATACATCGGAAATTTGTATGCCTACCATTCTCTCGGCATAATCCACGGCCGCGCGGATGGACTGAACGGTTTGGTCGATGTCGACAATAGCGCCTTTGCGAATTCCCTCGGAGTCGGCGGATCCGACTCCTATTATATTAATGGTACCATTATTGATTTCTCCGATAATAGCGCGAACTTTGGATGTACCGATGTCCAAACTGACGATGATATCATTGCTGCTCAATCTCTGGCACCTCCCGCTACGAAAATCAATACCTCGAATAATTGCGAAATCTTTCTGTATTTATTCAACACAACAGTAATTTTCCCTCTTTTTTCAGCATATTTTTGTTAGAGAAAAAAATGGCAAATGTGTTATAAAACTCATAAATACAATTTTATCATTAAAAGTAACGGTTGAGTAGTGCCAACTTTCCTGTTCCTTGAAACCTGACCGCGCGGCGGCTGACCGGCGGCATCTTCTTTCCCGGTTTCCTCTTGGGGCTTTTAGCTTTCATCCTCACGATCTGCCCGTTCCCCTCCGGCAACGTCGGGAAATGGAAGGTGGCTGTCCGTTTCCAGCAATTGAATGATTCCTGTCGTAATGTTTTTCTCGTGCAATTCCCGGACAAACAGATCCAGATAAGGAATTTTGTCCGGCAAATAGCCGACCGTGGTAAGAACTTCGAACCCGCTGCGGGTATATATCACGATTTTATCCGGATATGAAGCGCTGGGATTCGGCCGGATCTCCGAGACGTCGGACAACAGATGATCCGGAATTTGCGACAGCGCCTTGCAAAGCGCCGCTTTCAGCGGATCGCCGTCCGGCCAGTTGCGCAAGATGGGCTTGTCCACCGGCATCGGGCTTTCCGGGTCGACATCCAATACGGTGCCGTCGGCGAGCAAAACCTGCCTTTGTCCCGACTCGGTAAACTGGAACGCCACCCGGGGACGCTCCTTAACGCGAATGTAGATTTGGCCGGGAAAATGTTTGGTGACGTTCACCTCTTCGATCATAGGCAATTTCCGGATCCGCTTCTCGATCTTTCCTGAAGACACGCCGAAAAAAAATTCGCCCGGCCGAATCCCGGCAGCTTGTCCGATCGTTTCTTCCGGAACAAGTTCATTGCCTTTTATATCGATACGCAATATTTTGCTAAGGTCGGACTGAAAGAATAGTATCACCAACACGGTCAAAAAAAACAGCAAAAGCAACGCAAGCAGTTTGCCGTTTCCCTTCCTTCTCTTTCTCGGTTCCCGTATTGCCGGCACTTTCGACAAATGATCAGGCATAATCGGTCTCCTATCCACGAACTTCGACTGTGACAATCCCGTTCCCCCGCCGTATCGCAGGCGGGGACGGGATCAGGAAAGCGGCTAAGAAGAGATGATATTCGGAACGTCGACAACCCGCTCGATTTTCGCTCCCAGACGGGCCAGCATCTTCTCTATTCTATCATACCCTCTGTCTATGTGATGCACCTGCTCAACGACGGTTCTGCCGTGCGCGGCCAGCCCCGCGATCACGAGCGCCGCTCCCGCGCGCAAGTCGGTCGCTTCCACGGTCGCGCCGTACAAACGCGGAACGCCGCGAATCAGCGCCGAATTCAGATCCACGCGGATATCGGCTCCCATGCGGATCAGTTCGTCCACATGCTTAAATCTGCCTTCGAAAACCGTCTCTTTGATTATGCTTAATCCGTCTGCGAGAGAAAGCAGCACCATGACTTGAGACTGCAAATCCGTAGGAAATGAAGGGTGCGGAGAGGTTACGATTCGTTCAACCGCTTTCGGGCGGGTCGGGCAATTCACGTTTATTATATCATCTTGAATTGAGATTTGAACACCTGCGCGCTTCAGGGCGTGGATTACGGAACTTAAATGGGCGGGGCATACGTTTTCCAGTGTGATATTGCCGCGGGTGACCGCTGCCGCGACCATGAAAGTTCCCGCCACGATCCGGTCGGGGATAATTTGATAAGTGCTCGGATACAGCTGCCGGACTCCATTGATCGTAATGGTGTCCGTTCCGGCGCCGATGATGCGGGCGCCCATTTTATTCAAGTAATTTTGCAGATCCTGAATTTCCGGTTCACGCGCCGCATTGTAGATGGTCGTCATTCCGTCGGCCATCGCGGCGGCCATCATAATGTTCTCTGTCGCTCCTACGCTCGGATAGTCCAGATAAATGTCGGCGCCGATCAGGCGATCCGCTTCGCATACGATCATTTCGGGGGATTCTGCAATTTTCGCTCCCAGAGCGGTCAGACCGCGAAGATGCAAATCTATCTTTCTTTCGCCGATCGCGCAGCCTCCCGGCTGATAGACCACGACTTTTCCGAATCGGGCCAAAAGCGGCCCCATCAAAAAGATAGACGACCGCATCTGTTTCATTAATGCCTCAGGCACATGAAACGAGTTCAGCCCCGACGTATTGATCATCACCTTCTCTTCCCTCAGGTCCGCCCGGCACCCGAGGGAACGGAGAATATCCAGCATGACATGGATATCCATGAGGTCGGGAACGTTTTCGATCGCATGCGTACCGCTCGCCATAATGCTGGCAGCCAATATCGGCAACGCCGCGTTTTTGGCCCCGTGTATTTGGATGGTTCCAAAAAGTGGCCTCCCACCTTCGATCACCAACTTCTCCAATGTCTCACCTCCGATTTACCGCTCACCCACCACCAAAACTTCAGGAACAAGGCTGATTCCGTACCGGTCGTATACGGTTTCCCGCACCTGCTCCATCAGGGCGATGACGTCTGAAGCCGTCGCCTGCCCGGTATTGATGATGAAATTGGCATGCAGAGGAGAAACTTCCGCTCCGCCGACCCTCAGACCTTTCAGTCCGGCATCTTCGATCAATTTCGCGGCATAGTGGCCGGGAGGATTGCGAAATACGCTTCCGGCGCAAGCAAGTTGCAGCGGTTGGGTCCGCAGCCGGTGTTCCTTCAGATTCCGCAGCGTCGTTTCGATCTCCTCGCGGTCGCCGTATTCCAGCCGAAACACGGCTTCCGTCACGATGCCGGGCTGCCTTTGCAAGATGGAGTGGCGGTACGCATATTGTAAATCCTCATTGCGCATTGTTACCAATTCACCGTTCTCGAGCAAAACTTCAGCCTGTTGTAAAATTCGTGACACATCGGAACCGTGAGCCCCTGCGTTCATGTATACGGCGCCACCCACGCTGCCCGGGATCCCGCCGGCAAATTCCAGACCGGTCAAACCGTTTTTCGCGGCGAGCGCGGAAAGTTTGATCAAGGAGTAGCAACCTCCCGCATAGACCAAACGATCTTCAAATCTGGCGTATTCCAGCCCGGGACCCAATTTAATCACGGCCCCCCGCACTCCCTTGTCGGTCACCAGCACATTGGATCCCCTTCCCAGCACGATCCAGGGAACCTGATTCCGGCGCAATATGCGAAGCGTCTCTGCCAATTGTTCTTTCCCGCTCGGTATCACCAGTATGTCCGCCGGACCGCCGATTTTCCAATAGGTGTAGGGGGCCAACGGCACCTTCGTCAGAACGTCGCCGACATATGCCGCCTTTAATTCGGATATCGCCTGATTCATGGGTAACCTCCTTCACAGAACGGTAGGGCTCCTTCATGAAAAATGAAGTTGAAGAAGATGGATTCCCTGTGTCTGTCACGGTTATAGTGTATTCTATGTAAAATCGGATAGAGTGTGACAATCGCCTAACGGTTTTGTACAGCAAGGCGTTCGATGACGCGGAGTATCGCGTCGGTGCCGTTCAGGTTCTCGCTTCGGCTCATCCGCGCGATGTAGTCCTCGCGCCGTTCATAGACCTCGCAGACAAGGTCAAACAGCGCCTTTCCGGTCAAATGTTCTTCCTCAAGCACTTTTCCGTAGCCCGAAGCTTCAAACGAACGGGCGTTAAGAAGCTGGTCCCCGCGGCTGGCCTGCAAGGTAAGCGGAATGAGCACCATCGGTTTTTTCAAAGCCAAAAATTCATTGAGCGACGTGGCTCCCGCCCGGGAAACGACAATATCCGCCATCGCGAGAATATGCGGCAGTTCCTCCGCTATGTATTCGAACTGGCAATACCCTTGAAGCCGGGAGTAGCCGGGATCGGCGTTTTTTTTGCCGCAAATGTGGACAACCTGATATCGGCTTAAGAAGAGCGGAAGATTCGCTCTGATCACCTCGTTGATGGCTCTGGAACCGAGACTCCCTCCCATCACCAGGAGAACCGGTTTGTTGCGGTGAAAACGGCACAGGTCCAATCCCCTTGTCCTGTTGCCGGCCAAAATTTCCTGCCGGATCGGCAATCCTGTGCGAACCGCTTTGTTCGCCGCAACGTGCGAAAGTGTTTCCGGAAAAGTTATGCAAATTTTCGAAGCGAACGGCTGTGCCAGTTTGTTGGCCAGCCCCGGAGTCATATCCGATTCGTGTATGACAACGGGGATCCGGTTCAGCCAACCGCCGATGACGACCGGAACCGACACGAATCCGCCCTTGGAAAAGATGACATGCGGTTTGAGTTTTTTTATGAGGCAGTAAGCCTGGAATACGCCCGCCAACACCTTGAAAGGATCCTGGAAATTTTTCCAATCGAAATACCGCCTGAGCTTGCCCGACGCGATCGGATGAAAGGGAACGCCTGTGTTTTCGATGATTTCTTTCTCGATTCCTTGCGCCGATCCGATGTAATGAATTTCCCAGCCGAGACGGCGCAGGCCGGAAATGAGGGCAAGGTTCGGCGTCACGTGTCCGGCTGACCCTCCGCCGGTCAAAACGATTTTTTTATTTCCAGGCACCTTCCGTCACCTCGAGTATCTTGATATATTCAGCAACACGCCGATGGAAGTCAGCATGAGCGTAAGCGAAGAGCCGCCGGCGCTGATGAGCGGCAAGGTGATCCCCGTGACGGGCAAAAGTCCGATGACGACCCCGATATTAATCACAACCTGTACGGCAATCATGCCGACAATCCCGCAGGCAAGCAAACTCCCGAACGTGTCCGGTGCCGTAATCGCCGTACGGAATCCGCGCCAGACGAGCAGCGCAAACAACGACAGCACCAGCGCCCCACCGATAAATCCAAGTTCTTCGGCGATGATGGAAAAGATAAAATCCGTTTGCGGTTCGGGCAAATAACTGTATTTTTGCCGGCTCATCCCGAGCCCGAGGCCGACGAGACCCCCGGGGCCGATCGCATAAAGCGACTGGATCGCCTGATAGCCCGCCCCGAGCGGATCGGACCACGGATCGAGGAAAGCCGTTATTCGTTGCAGCCTGTAAGGCGCGGCGGCAATCAGTCCGACCAGACCCGCCAACCCGGCCAAACCCAACAGCGACAGATGCCAAAGCCGCGCTCCCGCGGCGTAAATAATCAGAAACGCCGCCCCCGCCAGCACGGCTCCGGTTCCCAAATCCGGCTGCAGCATGATCAGGCCGAACACCGCGCCCACAAGCGCAAGGGGCGGAAGAAGTCCCGATGCAAATTTCGTAATGTTCGCCTGGTTTTCGGACAATAGTTTGGCAAGGTAAATAATCACGCCCATCTTGGCAAATTCGGACGGTTGAATCCCGAAAGAACCGATGCCGAGCCAGCTGCGCGCGCCTCCGCGCACAACGCCGATCCCGGGGATCAGCACGACGGCCAGCAGCACGAAACAAACGATCAGGATCAGTTTCGAATATTTTTTCCATATCCAGTAATCGAGGTTCATCGTCACATACATGGCGGCGATGCCCAATACGGAGAACAGCAGCTGGCGTTTCAAATAATAGTATGAATCTCCGAACTCGTGGAACGACAGGACGGCGCTTGCGCTGAAGACCATGATCATGCCGATCGCCAGGATGGACAAGGTTGAACAAATGATCAAAATATCGGGTTGGGAACGAACTTTTGCCATAACGGAACACCTCTTACTGATCGATGTAGGGCGTTGACGGAAACTGTCGATTCACTGTTTAATGGTGCACAAAAATATACGGCTTTACGTGAATGTTGCCTTCCTCTACTCAAACATCTTGTTTTCCATTCCTTAATCTAAAAATTTAGAGGAAAGGAATGGAAATCCAAAACTCGCCGGAAGGCAATCATTTCACTTTCTGGCCATTTTGCACAATGTATCGACAGTCTCTTATGACAAGCTACCCTCTCTTACAACTTATGCACCGACTCTTTAAAAATACGTCCCCGTTCTTCGTAAGAGGAAAACATGTCCCAACTTGCGCATGCCGGCGACAAAAGAACCACATCCCCGGATTCGGCGAAATCGCGCGCAACACGGACAGCCCGGTCCAAAATATCGGCCGCATCAGTACCAGTATCGACCGATTTGATCCGGGTCAACCCTGCCAGTTCGCCCACCCGGTTGATTTTATGCCTCGTTTCGCCAAGCGTCACCAGCGCTTTCACCTTGTCGCGGAAGTAAGGGAGCAATTCCAAATAATCCGACTTGCGCTCCTGCCCTCCGGCGATCAATACGACGGGGCGCCGGAACGATTCCAACGCCTTGATCGTGGCCATCGCATTGGTGGCTTTGGAATTATTGTAGTAGGCGACTCCGTCTTTTTCGCAAACAAATTCCAGGCGGTGTTCCACGCCGCGAAATTCGCGGAGTACGCGGGCGATCGTGTCCAATCCGGCGCCCGCCGCCAATGCGACGGCCGCCGCCGCCATGGCGTTCTCCACATTGTGGGCCCCCGGGATTCCCAGTTCCGACGTCGGAATAATTTCCCGGCGGATTCCCGAAGCGTCGCGGGAGACGATGAGGCCGTCCTCATCTCGGTCCCCTTTCCGTTCGACATATACGCCGTAAGACAACTCCCGCCTGAAGGAGAAAGGCAACAGGCGCGCGGACAAACCGGATACGACATCGCGGCATGTCTCATCGTCCATGTTGTATACCGCCACATCGTCCCCGGTCATATTGGCAAACAGCTTTGCCTTGGAACGTATGTAATCGTCCATCGATCCGTGATAGTCCAAATGCGTTTCGCTAATGTTCAGCAAGCAAGCGATCGCGGGATGGAACGAGCGCGTGCCTTTCAATTGAAAACTGGACAGTTCGACGACCATCCGGTTGCCGGGATCGGCCTGTTGCGCCGCTTCGCACAGCGGGACGCCAATGTTGCCGGCTACAATGGGGCGCAATCCGGCGGCATCAAGCATTTTGCCGATCCATGCGGTGGTTGTCGTCTTTCCGTTGGAACCCGTTATGCCGATAATCGGCGCACGGCAAATCTGATATGCCACTTCCACCTCGGAAACGACCTCGATCCCCAGAGCTTCCGCTATTCTGACAGGCGGAATCGAATAAGGAATACCCGGGTTTTTCACCACCAGTGAAATCCCCGGGTGAATAAGTTCTTCCGGATGTCCCCCGCAAATCACAGAAATACCCAGAGCCTCCAGCGGATCGGCTTCAGGGCATGCCCGGCGTTCCCTTTTGTCGTTCACCGTTACTCTGGCGCCATACTCGTGAAACAGCTTGGCGACGGCGACGCCGCTTCTGGCCAGACCGAGAACGATGACGTCTTGATTACGGTACGTACGGGGATGGTTCATCTGCTATAGCACCTCGTTGATATAAAGTCCCAATCCGGCCAGGATGAGGCCGGATATCCAGAAAGTAACGACAACCCGCCATTCCGACCAGCCGATCAGTTCGAAATGGTGGTGGATCGGGCTCATTTTGAACACCCGCTTGCCTCTTGTCTTAAAAGATACAACCTGAATGATGACGGACAATACCTCAATGACAAAAACGCCGCCGATGACCGCAAGCAACAGCTCTTCCTTGGTCATGACCGCCACAGCGGCCAAACCGCCGCCGATGGCCAGGGAACCGGTATCCCCCATAAACACTTTGGCGGGATGGGCGTTAAATACGAGAAAACCGAGCACGGCGCCGATCATCCCGGCGCAAAACACGGCCACCTCCGGCTGCGAATTGTTCATTGCGATCACGGCATACGCGCCGAACGCGATCGCGCTCGTCCCGGCCAACAAACCGTCCAGACCGTCGTTGAAGTTGACGGCATTTGTCGTCCCGAGCAACAAAAAAACGACGAACGGATAATACAGCCAACCGGCATCAAAGGTGACACGCCAATAAGGCACGGTCAATTCGGTGCTGTGACCCGATTGAATAAGCAGATAGCAAATCAGCGCGGACAATACGAGTTGTCCGAACAACTTTTGCCTGGCTGTCAGTCCGAGGGAGCGTTTAAACACAATTTTTATATAGTCGTCCAAAAATCCGATCAACCCGTAACCGAGCGTGGCCAGAAGCAGGATCACGGCAGTTATGTTTTTGTCGGCAAAACGCAGCACCGCAATCGACAGGGCGAGCACGATAATGATCCCCCCCATCGTCGGAGTGCCCGCTTTCTTCAAATGCCCTTGGGGGCCGTCCGTACGGATTTGTTGTCCAAATTTGAGCCTGCGCAGCAAAGGGATAAATAACGGCCCCATGATCACTGCCAGCAAAAAAGCGGCCCCCATGGTAAACATAACGACCTTAAGTTCCACGATCGGTACCTCCTACATTATGACGATTGTCCGCTCTGCCGGTTTACGGAGTTGCCGCCAACCGCGATACCACTTCATCCAGTCCCATCCCCCTCGAACCTTTCACGAGCACGACATCGCCCGGTTGAACGAGAGAGAGCAAATCTCTGGCCAGTTCGGCCTTGTCGAAATAAGATTTTACGTTGCCCGGGGGATACGTGCGCATGCAGACCCGCGCAATCACGGAGGCCAATTTCCCGTATGTACGGACATACTGGATATCCTCCGGCGTGAGCAACTCGCCGATCTCGCGGTGAAACCGTTCCTCCTCGGGCCCCAACTCCAGCATATCCCCCAAGACGGCAATTTTCCGTTTGTATCCGTTCATTTCCTGTAAAAGCCGAATGGCCGCGCGGGTTGAAGACGGACTGGCATTGTACGCATCGTTAATGATCAGACATCCGGATTTGCCGCTTACCAGTTCCATGCGCATGCCGGTAATCCGTACATCCCTGAGCCCCCTCAGGATGTCGGGAGTGCTGACCCCCATATATTTGGATACGGCGATGGCCGCCAGCGCGTTGACGGCGTTATGCCGGCCGATCAGCGGAATATAGTAGCTGTGTTCCAAATCCGTATTGACGGTAAAACGAAGGCCTTTCTCTTCTTGCAAAATGCCTGTCAAATGCAAGTCGTTCGTCTGCGATGTTCCGAAACGGTATTTCAACAGATTGGCCGGTTTGTCCACTTCCGGCAAAAGGGATTCGATCAGGCCGTCGTCTCCGTTATATACCAACAACCCGCCTTCTTTCAAGCCGCTTAAAATTTCCAGCTTTGCTCTGGCAATTTCCTCACGGGATCCGAGCAACTCCAAATGAGCCTCGCCGATCAACGTAATGACGGCGACATCGGGGTTGGCAATGGCGGAAAGTTCCGCGATCTGACCGCGTCCTCTCATCCCCATTTCCAAAACGGCCATTTCCGCATTTTCTTCCATTCCGAGCAGAGTAAGGGGCAGTCCAATTTCCGTGTTTTGATTGCCTTGCGTTTTTTGCACCTTATAGGTCGTACCGAGGATGGAGGCAATCATGTCTTTGGTCGTCGTTTTGCCGTTGCTTCCGGTAATCCCGATCACTCGCGCCGAAATCTGGTTGCGGTAGGCGGCGGCCAATTGTTGCATGGCGCGGAGCGGGTCGTCAACCAGCAACAGCGGAAAGGGATGTTCCGGTAACGGACGGCCTTTCTGCCACAATGCGGCGGCAGCCCCCTTGGCTTTCGCTTCTTCCAAAAAATCGTGTCCGTCAAAACGGGAACCTTTCAGCGGCACATACAACATACCCGGAAGAAGGGTCCGGGTATCCGCGGAAACGCCGCGTATCCTCATCCCCGGTTCCGCATTGACAGGCACGGCGCCCCGGATCATGCCAACCAATTGTTCTATCGACCTTCTAATCAAGGTTTTCGTCTCCTTATCGCTTCCATCGCTTCCTCGCGATCGTCAAAATGCAAAGTTCGGTCCCCAATGATCTGGTAAGTTTCATGTCCTTTACCCGCAATCAATACTACATCTTTTGGGCTTGCCATTTCAATAGCCTTTTGAATCGCCTGGCGCCGGTCCGTTATGAGCTCATAACGGTCAGAACCGCATTCGGCTTCTTTCAGCCCCGCTTCAATATCCCGCAAGATGGCTTCCGGGTCTTCCGTGCGGGGATTGTCGGAAGTGACGATGACATAATCGCTCAGCTCGGCCGCTATGGCGCCCATTCTCGGGCGTTTTGTCCTGTCGCGGTCCCCGCCGCACCCGAATACGCAAATAATTTTTCTTTCGGCAAATTCTTTAATCGCGGACAGGGCATTTCTTAGACCGTCCGGAGTATGGGCGTAGTCGACAATCACCAGGAAAGGCTGCCCCCCGTCTACCGTTTCCATGCGGCCCGGAGCGACCTCCATCCGTTCCAGCCGCTTCCCGATATCCGACAGCGGGATCCCTTCGGCCAACACCGCGGCGGTGGCGGCCAAAGCGTTGTAAACGTTAAATTTGCCCAACAATTTCATCCGGAATTGCATGTCTCCGCCAAAGCCGGATACGGTAAAAGCCGTCCCCGAGGCGGTTACCCGAATATCCGCGGCGCGGACATCCGCCTCGCGGTGAATGCCGTACGTGATCACCTGCGCCGCAGTCTGCCGCGCGAAGTCGTCGCTGGCGGGATCGTCGGCATTCAACACCGCAAATTTTTGCCGCCCGGGCGTTGATCCGAACGTGTTGCCCATACGCGAGAACAGAAGGGCTTTCGCCGCCTTGTATTTTTCCATGGTTTGGTGGAAATCGAGATGATCCTGCGTCAGGTTGGTAAAAACGGCGGTGCGGAAATTGACGCCTTTCACTCGGCCCAACTCCAGCGCATGGCTGGATACTTCCATGACCGCATATTCCGCGTCGGCCTCTCTCATTTGCCGGAACCATCTTTGCAATTCCAACGATTCCATCGTCGTCCGTTCCGCCGGGTATTCCTTTTCCCCGATTTTGATTTTCACCGTTCCCATCAAACCCGTTGGATACCCGAGACCGGACAAAATATGTTCGATCATCAGGCAAGTCGTCGTCTTGCCGTTTGTGCCCGTCACGCCGATTACGTTCATTTCATCCGACGGATAGCCGTAAAAATGAGCGGAAATGATAGCCATGGCGTATCGGGAGTCTTTCACGACAAGCTGGGGGACCGGCACGTCCAGTTCCCTTTCCGCAACAATCGCCGCCGCCCCGGATCGGATGGCGGCCGGCGCATAGTCGTGGCCGTCGAAAACAGCGCCCCGAATGCAGAAAAACAAATCCCCCGGCTTGACTTTGGCATGATGCATTTGTATGCCGGTTATCTCAATGTTTTCGTCCCCTATGATACGGGAAACGGCCAATAGCAAACCAATATCTTTCAATCGCATAACATAACCTCCTGGTTGGCCGGTGAGCCGAGAGCTTTTATCGGACGGCGCCGCTTCCGGAATCCGGCGGATCCGCCAGGAAAATGCGCACGGTCGATCCCCTTTGGATCCGGGTGCCCGCTTTCGGCACCTGGTTGACGACGACATTGCCGCTTCCCGACTTCGCCAACAGAAAATCGGAACGCATTTCTTCGTAAATATCGTTCACCGTCATTCCGGTCAGATCCGGAACTTCAACGAACGGCGTTTCGCCCGGTCTGTATTCCCTCGGCAACTGATCTTTGCGGGGGTCGATCTTCAAGTACCGCAAAGCGTCTTCCATGACGTTTTTCACCACCGGTGCGGCGATCAGCCCTCCGAACTGCAGTCCCTGCGGATTGTCCACAGCGACGTAGACGACGATTTTCGGATCGTCCGCAGGGGCAAAGCCGACGAACGAAACGATATGTTCGTTGGGAGAATACCGGCCGTTCACCACTTTTTGCGCCGTCCCGGTTTTGCCCCCCACCCGGTATCCGTCGATGAAGGCGTTGCGGCCGGTGCCTTTGGCCACTACGCTTTCAAGAGCTTCCCGGACTTGCCGCGACGTTTCTTCGGAAATCACTTGTTCCACCAACTCCGGTTCTACGGCATGCACCTTTTCGCCGGTTTCCGGATGATACCACGCCTTGGCCACATGCGGCCTGTACAGCTTCCCGCCGTTCACTGCGGCGGACACGGCGGCGACTTGCTGGATGGGGGTCACCGAAACTCCCTGGCCGAAGGAGGTCGTTGCCAGTTCGACAGGGCCGATTTTATCCGGCTTGAACAATATGCCGTTTTCTTCCCCGGTTAAATCGATGCCTGTTTTTTTGCCGAAACCGAAACGTTGAATGTATTCGAACAACGTTTCTTTGCCGAGACGCTGGCCCAACACGACGAAACCGGGATTGCAGGAGTTTTCGACGACTTCCAGAAACGTTTCGCTGCCGTGGCCGCCACGCTTCCAGCATCGCAATCTCGCGCCTCCCACCTCGATGAATCCCGGATCGTAAAACCCATCCTTTAAATTGACTTTCTTTTCTTCGAGGGCCGCGGCGAGCGTAATGATTTTGAACGTGGAACCGGGCTCATAGGTCATCCAGATCGGCAAATTCCGGTTGTACACTTCGCTCGGATATTCCCGGAAATTGCCCGGATCGAACGTCGGTTGGCCGGCCATCGCCAAAATTTCCCCGTTGTTCGGATCCATCATGATCCCGATCACATGTTTTGCCCCAAATTGCAGCATGGCCTGATTCAATTCCCGCTCCAGTACGGATTGCAAATAACTGTCGATGGTCAACTGCAGATTCAGGCCGTCTTTCGGTTCGACGTACACGTCCGAGGAATTGGGCATTTCCCTCCCCGCAGCGTCCGCCAGATAGGAGACGCTGCCCGGAATGCCGCTCAATTCTTTGTCATACAGAAGCTCCACGCCCATCAGCCCCTGATTGTCGATCCCCGTAAACCCGATGATATGGGCGGCCAGCGTTCCGAAAGGATGATATCTTTTGTTGTCTTCGGCGATGACGATTCCCGGTAGATTCAGCTTTCTGATCTCCTGCGCTTTTTCCGAGGTGATTTTCCGTCCTCCCGGTTGTATGCGCACAATCCGTTCCCGCTTGGTAAGAAGGGCGTGGATCGTGTCTTCCGGGGTATCCAGCACGCGGGCCAGAGCGGCCGCCGTTCCCCGCGGGTCTTTCACCTGCGCGGGAATGGCCATCACCGAGGGAGAACTGACGTTATAGGCAAGCTGCACGCCGTTGCGGTCCCAGATCTCGCCCCGTTTCGGCATAAACGGGATATCCCTGCGCCAGGAATTTTCCGCTCTTTCCGCCAGTTCCGGTCCAATCCACAACTGCACATAGGCCAAGCGAAGCAGCAAAGCGGCAAAAATGAGCATGCCCAGAAGCAATGCGGTCAGTAATCTTTTCCGAACCGTAACGTTGGATACACGCATAAACCCTGCCCCTTTTAGTCAAGATCGTTTCATATCCAGACTATTCAGGACAAAGGGGGCTTAGAACAAGCTTTCCCGGTTTGCGTTCACTTTTTACGCTTTTGTTTCGGCCGCATTTCTTCTTTTTTTCATTTTTAAGTGCCGGAGGCCGGGTCTTCTTCCGCGTTCTCCCCATCCGGCGTCGCTTCGGCGGATGTTTCGGCTTGCCCGTCTTCACTTTCCGCCTCCGGCCCGTCAGGCGCATTCAGCGGAGAAAGCTTTAGCTCCACGACACGGAAACCGTTTTGATACACAATGTTTTGGTCCGTTACGTAACCTTCTCCTTCGATCGTAAACCGCACGCCCATCAAAGACAGCACTTCGCCCGCATCGCGCATGGAACGTCCGCGCAAGTCCGGGATGGGGAGTTCGCCGTTCTCGGTCACCAAATAGATTCGCTGGGAGACCCCGATTTCGGTACCGCCTTGGGGAAATTGCCTTAAAACGGTGCGCCCGTTCCCGAGCAGTTCCGCTGCCAGCCCGGCGGCTTCCGTCTTTTTCAGCGCTTCTTCGACCGTCAGACCTTCCAGTTCCGGCATGATCAGGCCGGAATGGGACCGGATCGCTTCTTGCTTCTGACTTTGGGAAGGAACGCCCAGATATCGCATCGTTTCCGATACGATTTCGTTAAATACGGGAATCGTCACCTCGCTGGCCCGGCGGAAATCCCCCTGAAGATCGGGCCTGTCGGCAATAATCGTCACCAGAATTTGCGGATCTTCCGCGGGAACGTAGCCAATGAAAGACACGACCCATTGGTCCTTGGCGTACCCGCTCATTCCGGGAACGACGATGTTGGCCGTTCCGGTCTTGCCTGCCACCCGGTAATGTTCCGAATACGCTTTGCGGCCTGTGCCGATTTCCTGGTCGGTCACCGTTTGTTCCAAATATTCGCTGACCTTTCTGGCCGTTTCGGCCGATACGACCCGCCGCACTTCGGTCGGCCCGAACGATTGGACGACCTCATTGGTTTCCGGGTCGATGATCTCTTTCACAACATACGGTTTCATCAGTTTTCCTCCGTTGGCAACGGCCGCATAAGCTGCCGTCAGCTGGATGGCGGTAACCGTCAAGCCTTGGCCGTACGTTGCCGTCGCATATTCGGACGGATATCGCATATTGACCATTCCGGAAACTTCCCCGGCGATGTCAATGCCGGTTTTTTGGCCGAAGCCGAAACGGCGGATATACTCTTCCAGCTTTTCTTCCCCCAGCATTTCATAGCCGAGTTTTACGAAAGCCACGTTACTGGAACGTTTCAGGCCGTCCAGATAAGTAAGCCGGCCCCAGGAACGGTCCCAGTCGTGAAGCGTGCGCCCGGGTACCCGGATACTCCCCGAAATATAGGTGTCGTTAGGCCGGAACAAACCTTCTTCCACGGCTCCGGCCAACGTGACCAGCTTGAACGTGGAGCCCGGTTCGAACTGGGCCGCCACCGCCCGGTTAATAAAATAGCTTTGATCCGACGTTTCCCAATAATGATTCGGGTCAAAATCGGGCAGGTTGGCCATGCCCAGTATCTCCATCGTTTTCGGGTCGACGGCAATGCCGATCATATTGTGCGGACGGTATTGTTCGTATATTTTTCTCATGGCGTTTTCGATAAAGAACTGGATGTTTTTATCGATGGTCAAACGCAATATTTTGCCGTCAACCGGCGGCACGTACGACACTTTGGATTCGGGCAGTTCGACGCCTTTGTTGTCCGCTTCGTAATTCAGCTTGCCGGCGGTCCCTTGAAGCAGATCATTATAATATGCCTCAATTCCCATGACGGCTTCCCCGTCTTTATTGGTGTAACCGAGGAGGTGGGAAGCGAGCCGCTCCCCGGGATAAGTGCGCTTGATTTCTTTCTTCAAATATATTCCGGAATCTTTCACATGATATTTTTCTTTTAATTCTTCGCTCAGATCGTTGACAAGATCGGCTATGTGCGTATCGATTTTCCAGCCTTCGTTGCGGATCTCCACTTCCGACAGCAAGGACACTCCGTCCTGCCGCTTGCGGTTTAACTGATTCATGATTTTGTCTTTCAACCGGCCGATTGCAGCCGGGTCGTCCGTTCGCGCCAATATGCGCGCCAGCCCTTCCGATACGGGAATTTCCAGCCGCTGGCTGTGAATCACCCGCGGTTTCACCGCGACGGTATACGCCGGAGCATCCTCGGCGAGGACTTTAAGGTTGCGGTCGAGAATCATCCCTCTCGCAGGCGGCAATACCTTGTTGGTTTCCCACATCAGTTCGGCCTTCTCCCTCAGCATGGCGGCATCGACGACTTGCACCCAATATATCCGCATCAACAGACCAATAAAAAGAAGGGTGAACACCCCTCCGAACAGCAATGAACGAAGCTTGATTTTGCGGGTCATCAACATTCCTGCCTTGCATCAAAATTTTGCTTCTTTAACGGTTCAGCGCCACGTCGCCCGAAGACCGGGAATCGTCCGTTGTGGCCGGAATGCGGGAAATTTGCCCGTCGGCCACCGGTTGGAAGCCGCGCTGTTTGGCTTCGTCGATCAGCCGCTGCGGGCTTTGCAGCTTCCCGATCTCCAGACGCAGCCTGCTGTTTTCCGCCTCCAACTGACTGATCTGCTGTTCGATTTTATGAATTTTGGCGTTCATCTCGTAGATTTGCGCATACCGCCAAACGACCACGCACGCGACGATCACACAGACGGCAACGGTAAACAGATATAACAGTTTTTCCTGCAGCGGAAGCGTTTTGCGAGGGGAAGCGGGGCGATGGTCCCCCGAAGTCTTTGCATTTTGCCCCGTTTTGGGCTCGACCGCCAAATTGCCTTGAATGTAAGCCGGCATTCCTGTTAACCCCTTTCGTCTACATGTTCAACTTTTCCGCAATTCGCAGTTTGGACGAACGCGCCCGGGGATTTCTTTTCAGTTCGGCTTCCCCTGGGACGATCGGTTTGCGGTTGACGAGTTTCAGCAACCCTTTTTTTCCGCAGGTGCAAACCGGAAAATCCGGAGGACATACGCATTTTTCGACAAATTTCGCAAAACTTTGCTTGCAAATCCGGTCTTCCAACGAATGAAACGTAATGACCGCAATTCTTCCGCCCGGCGCCAGACAATGCACAGCTTGTGTCAATGCTTCCTTTAAAGCGTTCAATTCATCGTTCACGGCAATCCTTATCGCCTGAAAACTCCGTTTGGCGGGATGCGGTCCGCTTCTGCGGGCCGCCGCAGGGATCGCCGCTTTAATGATGTCGGATAATTGCCCTGTCGTGCGGATCGCCTCCCGCTGCCGGTGTCTGACGATCGCCGCGGCGATCCGGCGGGAAAACCGTTCTTCTCCGTATTCAAACAAAATTCTCGCCAGTTCTTCTTCCGATTCCTCGTTGACAAGTTCGTATGCGGACCGCTGTATGCTCCGGTCCATGCGCATATCCAACAAGGCGTCGCGATTGTAACTGAAACCCCGTTCTTCGTCATCCAGCTGGGGCGAGGAAACACCCAAGTCGAACAGGATGCCGTCCACTTGAGGAATCCCGTCGCTCAAGGGGACGGAAGCGTTCAACAAGACGTCCTGCAAATAGCGAAAGTTGCTCTTCACCAAATCTACGCGGTCCATGTAAGGCTCAAAGAGAATCCGCGCATTGGCGATGGCCGCTTCGTCCTGGTCGAGAGCGATCAGCCTTCCGTTTTCGCCCAACCGCGCAATAATTTCCAGACTGTGGCCCGCTCCGCCCAATGTGCAATCCACATAAATCCCGTCCGGTTTCACGTTCAGACCGTCGACGGCTTCTTCTTTCAGTACCGTTACATGTTGAAACAACTCGGTTGCCTCCCGCCAGTTTTGCATCAAGTCAAACATCCCGGTTATCCGTGAAAGTCAAAATCTACGAGCTTTTCGGCGATTTCATTGAACGATTGTTCGGATTGTTCAAAATATTGATTCCAAATCGTCTTGTTCCAGATTTCCACGCGGTTGGATACTCCGATCACGATGCATTCTTTTTCCAATTTGGCATACTCCATCAGGTTGCCTGGTATATTTATCCTGCCCTGGCGATCCAGTTCGCATTCCGTTGCCCCGGAAAAGAAAAAACGGGTAAAGGCGCGCGCATCGGACTTCATCAACGGCAACGCCTTCAGCTTCTGTTCCAATACGGCCCATTCCTGTTTCGGGTAAACGAATAAACAATGGTCCAATCCGCGGGTTAAGATGAACGACGGCCCGAGGGCTTCGCGGAATTTTGCGGGTACGATCAAGCGTCCTTTGTCGTCTATGCTGTGCTGGTATTCTCCCATAAACATCGACCGTCACCACCCTCGCGCCAAATTCCCCCACTTTAACCCACTTTTCACCACACGATATTGTTAATTCGCCCTAAAAACAAAAAATCCTGCTTTCCCAGCAGGATTTTCAAATTTTTTATTCGCCGTGTCCGGCCCAGCTTTCCAAATATTTTTGCTGCTCCTCCGTCAGACGGTCGATTCCGATTCCGATCGATTCCAGTTTCAGACGGGCCACCTGTTCGTCGAGTTCGTAAGGAACGTTGACCACCCGGTTGCCGATTTGACGGTAATGTTCATTGATATATTTCAGGGACATCGCCTGCAGGGCGAACGTCATATCCATGATCTCGGCGGGATGCCCGTCGCCGGCCGCCAGGTTGACCAGCCGTCCTTCAGCCAGCAAGTACAGCTTGCGCCCGTCTTTCATCCGGAACTCCTCGATATTCCTTCGCACGGTGCGTTTGGACTCGGCTAACGCTTCCAGTTCCGGTTTGTTGATCTCGACGTCAAAGTGTCCGGCGTTTGCCAAAATTGCGCCGTCCTTCATCACCCGGTAATGTTCCCCGCGGATCACGTCGCGGTTGCCCGTTACCGTGACGAAATAATCGCCGATTTTGGCGGCTTCGGCCATCGGCATCACCATAAACCCGTCCATGTACGCTTCCACGGCGCGGATGGCGTTCGTTTCCGTGACGACAACGTTGGCGCCCAGACCTTTGGCCCGCATCGCCACTCCTTTTCCGCACCAGCCGTACCCGGCGACGACCACGGTTTTTCCGGCGACGACCAAGTTCGTCGTGCGGTTAATTCCGTCCCATGCGGACTGTCCCGTCCCGTAACGGTTATCGAACAAATATTTGCAGAAAGCGTCGTTGACCGCCATCATCGGAAATTGGAGCCGGCCTTCTTTTTCCATCGCTTTCAACCGGAGAATGCCGGTCGTCGTCTCCTCGGCGCCGCCGCGGATTTGCGGCAACAAATCCCGGCGCTCCGTATGCAGGATCGTGACCAGATCGCCGCCGTCGTCGATAATGAGATCCGGCTTCGTCTCCAGCGTTTTCACCAGCAATTCCTTGTATTCCCCGGGATCGGGATTGTACTTGGCAAAAACGGTGATGCCATCGCTGACGAGCGCGGCGCATACGTCATCCTGCGTCGACAACGGATTGCTCCCCGTAATGGCCACCTCGGCCCCGCCCGCCTGGATCACCTTGGCAAGATACGCCGTTTTCGCTTCCAAATGAAGGGAAATGGCCACCTTCAACCCGGCGAACGGGCGCTCAAGCTTAAATTGTTCATGAATCCGGTTCAAAACGGGCATGTGAGATTGGACCCAGTCGATTTTCAGGCGGCCTTCGGAAGCGAGGCGGAAATCTTTAATAATGCTGCGGTCTGCGGCATTCATGCTGAAAAAAACCTCCTTCAATCGGATGTGTGGGAACATTTGCGGGACGATCGCAGGATCACAAGTAACAAACGTGATGTTGTCCTGTCAGCGGAACCGGGCTTTCCGTCAACTCCCGCAGCCAATCCGTCCCGTATTTGTTCAAATAGGGGAAAATATTCAATATTCTTTCCTGCGGTTTGCCGAGAGGAAGAAAAGACAGATAAAGGCGGTCCATCTGTCTGAGCGACGACTCGAACTGCGAGGCGAAAGCGCCTTTCGCGCGGTTTTCCATAAACTCAAGCTGTTCGGCGATTTTTTGCATATTGGTGTCGCCCAGTTTTTTTAATCCCGGATTGATCTTCGCAATATCGTCAAGGAGCGGGCGGTAAGCCTCCGTAAACTGCGCGCGCAGCCTGGCGAACCGCTCAGGCAACCGCAGGGAATCCTGGCGCTCCAGCCAGCTTTGTCTTTTTTCCTGAAATCGGAACAAAATATCCTCCGGACTCAAACCGAATTTTTGCATATGTTTCTGAAGCGTGCCTTCAACCAATGTGTACCGCGACCTGGGCAACAAAACCGGCATCCTCATGCCCATGGAATGAAACGCCTTGCGGGTAAGCCCCCAATACGCGATTTCTCCGGGGCCGAGCACCGCAGCCAACACCGGGAACAAATATTCCTGCATAAGCGGACGGGTCATGACGTTGTTGCTTAACCGCTCGGGATGTTGTTCCGCCAACCGCAAAAGGTCTTCGGCGGAATACGCGTTGGTTTCCTGTCTGGTCGTGAACCCCGTCTGCGTCCGGTACAGCAATGCGCGTTCGTCCCGTTCGATGACAAATAAATTCGCCTGGCCTTCCCTTATTTCGGTTTGCGGTTGAAAACCGAGGCGTTCCACTTTCTCCCGCCCGTATATCAAGGCTTCGTTTAATGCGGCGTTCTGTTCGATGATGCGCCGAAACATCGGCTTTTCGAGACGGCGCAAAGCAGGATCGTCGGAATCAAGGAAGACGAGCCCGTACTCCCCGAACAGCCAGGCCAATGCCCGGGCAAAAAATTCCGACAGCGTGCGGGATTGTTCCGCCATCCTCGTGATTCGTCCCATCAGATCCTCTTTGTATTCGGTCGGCATGAGAACCGCGTCCAATTGTCCGATCGCGGCAAGCCACGCCGACCGGGGAATCCGCAAGCGGCTGACCGGGATTCTCGGCGAAGCACCCGCCGTTTCTATCCTGATCTTTTCTACCTTCAGTTGCGGGGTAAGCGCGTGGATATGGTTCACTTCATCCAGGTCGTGATCTTCGCCGGCAATCCAGAACACGGGAATAACCGGACGCCGAAGCTTTTCTTCCGCCTGGCGGGCCGCCTGAATGACAGTAATCGCCTTATAGACAACAAACAGCGGCCCTGTAAACAAGCCGGCCTGTTGTCCCCCCACGACGGCCAGCGCGCGATCCTCCGCAAGGCGGCCAATGTTGTTCAACGCCTGCGGCGCGTTGCCGATGGAGCGGTTATAAGCATACAACACCTCTGCCAAACCGGTGCGGTCAGCCCGCAAATGCCGGTATGAAAACAAATCTTCCGCACGTTTTTCATATACGTCGGGGTCCCAGGGATGATAATCGTAAAGCTCGCTAACCCCGGCAAAATTTTGAATATAAGTTTCAAACAGAGGCTGATTTTGCTTCCATTCACAGACCGCTAGTTGCAACGGGCATCCTCCTAACGTATGTACCGGTGGTTGTTACGCTTTCCTTTCGATTGTACACATCATTTTTACGTACGTCAAAGAAAGAAAAACCGCCGTTTCGCAAGCGGCCGAAGGAAGAAATTATATTTCCAAGATATATTGGATCATCCCGACCAATAGAAGCAAAACATACAACACGGAAAAAAGGAGAAAAGCGAAACGCCAGACCACTCTGAATATTTTCACCGGATCGATCCTGCCGCGTTTCATATTTTGCTCCCTTCCGATCCATCCGGCAAATATTAGCAAAAGCAGGACGGCAAACCAGAACAAAAAGACGGAAGAAAGCGAATTCTTGCACATGGTGTAAACGGATCCCAGCAAAAACACCGTCGTCGTATCAACAGCGATTTTGGTCGAACGTTTCTTGTCATGAAGCGTAAAGTAAAAGACCAGCCATATGGCCAGAAAGGATAAAAACGGCATGATGGCCAATGCAGCGTACAATTGTGCCAGCCATTCCCATATTTTCAACGCCATTCACCAACTTTAATCTCTAAACGTCTTGCGTCCGGTCATTTTCCAATCCCTTCACCTGTTCATAAACCTCCCTGTGGCACGGCATCGCGATGCCGGCCCCGGCCGCCATGGCCAGCATGCTGCCGTTGATCCAGTCGATTTCCGTACGCCGGCCCGACAACACATCCTGCAGCATGGACGAATGGTTTTCCGCCGTGGCCGCACACACTTCAATCAGCTTATGCCAGGCATCGTCTTCGACTTCAATGCCAAGCGAACGGGCAAGGGCGCGGCCTTCCGAAAACAGCCGTTCCATCCGCGTCAACAAAAAAGGCGACCGCAGCAGTTGCCCGTTCGGGATCCGGTGAATTGCCGTCAGCGGATTGATCACCGAGTTGATCAACAGTTTATTCCAGACAAATCTATCCATTTTTTTCGACAAATAAGTTGCAAATCCTGCCTTTTGCATAATCTTTTCCAATCTTTCATCATTTTTTTCCGTTTTCCGGCCGTTTCGGCCGCCGGCGCATGTCCCGGATTCGCCGCTTGGATCGGGAAAAGCTCTGCCAAACCACGTTTGGCCGGAACCCGTATGTTCAACGCGGCAAAAACCGGTTTTCCGCGCCCCTTCGGTCGTTACCGCCACATAAATCCGTTCGGCCGGAATATGCCTGGCCAATCGCTCCGCGTGGCCGATCCCGTTCTGGAAACAAAGCAGTTTGGTGTTCTTCCGTTTTGTATGGGCGATATGGCGGGCGATGTACGCTATGACGTCATCCGTCAAATGCTGCTGTTTGAGCATGATCAGAATCCAGTCCGCTTCGGCCATCCAAGTTGCGCATTCCCAGCTGCCAAAATGGGTGCAAGAAACCGCCACCGTGCGGCCGTTGCCGCAAGAGGGGCCGGATAAAACAAGGCCGCGGGAATGCAGTTGCCTTGCCTGAAGGGACTCTCTTGCGATCAAAGATACCTCCGCATGCACGGCTTTTAATTTTCCGGCAAACAAGAGACCTAAAGACCCGGCGCCGAGCAATACCAGTTTCATGTTTTCCTCACCGTCTTCGCATTGTTTTCAGGCAATCGTTGCCATTCGCTCAGCTTCAGTCTACCTATTTTTTTCGTTTCTGCAAACAGCAAAAAAAGACCGGAGCCATTTCCGGCCTTTTTTCGCAACTTGTCAATCTATTCTTTCTAAATTGCCGTTCAGATCCATTTTGAAACGAGATTTGCTGCCATCTTCCTCTTCCATCAGAAACGCCATTTTCCGGGCTCTGTCCATGATCTGAATTAACGCTCTGTAATCATCATTCACTACCCGGTAATCCGTTTCTACCTCGTTCACCTGTTTGTTCAACTTCTCGTTTTCTTCCTGGAGCTGTTTCAATTGTTGCTGCTTTTCCTGCAACTCTTTCTCCAGCGCCCTGATCTGGCGGGACATTTCCTGATAGCTTGATTTCCAGTAACGCAAAAAACGGATGACCGCATCGATCGACATGGATTCCGCGGAAACCCCGTCGTTTGCGGCAACCTCCTGACCGTTTGAATCTTCCGCATTGGAAACAACCGCCACGGATGAATGGGCCAGCGAAGATTGTTTTTTCATCTGGTTTCGTTTTTGCCGCTGCGCTTTGGCCAATTGAATCGCATCTTCATACTTTTTCCGGACATAACTGTTCCAACGGAAGCCGCATGCGGCCCCGGTTCTTCCTATTTTTTCCCCGACTTCGTCAAAAGCGGCCAGTTGCGTGCTCCCTTCCCGGATGTGGCGCAAAGTCGTTTCCGCCAAGATGAGATCGTCTTCTTCTGTCCATGCGTCTTGTCTCATTGCCGGCATACATTTAAACCCTCCTAAACTATAGTGACAGGCAATATCCTGCGAAAACACCGTTTTCCTTACTAATAACTTTATGCCTGTGGTAGAATTCATAGAATCTATTTGATACTAATTGGTATTGCCATTTTTTTGCTGACTCATACATGTTTGCCCAAGGAATCGGTTATCCTATGAGCAAAGACGAAATGTTAATAATTTCGTCACGGTTTTCTCGTTTACAGTTTATGGGCAACAGGGTATAATGTTGATTAGTTTATGACGACCTGACTCGTAAAAGAGAGGGGGATGCAGCTTGAACAACCGCATGTTCCGCGTACTGGGATTTTTTGCATTGGCGATCGGCCTGATGGCTCTTGCCGGGGATCTGATGAGCATGGCGTTGTTATTCCTTTTCCAGGCGGCGCTGTTCGGATTCCTGGGGTATTTGAATTTGTCGGAGCGCAGTTATGTATATCTGTTTTGGGCATATATGGTGCTTTCCTTCCTGGGGATTACATACTGGTCCTTCTTCCATGTAAAGCCCCTCCTCGCTTAACGCCAATAAACGAAAAAAAGGCGATTCCCGCGCCGTCATGCCGCGGAATCGCCTTTCTTGTTTTTTCCGGTCTAATCCGATTTATATTGCAAAAGAACTTTAAACAGTTCGCTCATTCCGTCGCTTATCAACAGTTGACGAATCGCCCTGTTTCTTCTCGCGGACGGAGCGAAAGGATCGGTCCCCCCGTGATCTTTGAGCTCCCCCAAAATGCCCGCTTCCATTAAAAATTGCTTCTGCGTAATCAGCCTCCAGTTTTTCACCCCCGCTTCCAACCCGGTCCGTATGCAGGCGGAAAAATTGACATGTGCAGTGATATCCTGTTCTCCGGCATAGATATACGGATTGTCGTGAGCGACATGTTTCCGGTAACACATGAGGGTCCCCCGGCGGCGGTGCGGCGAGTATAATTCTTCGGCCGTGCCGCCGTAATCGACGGTCACGATCAGTCCGTTCCGCAAATGTCCGGCAATCCGCCGCAACCACCGCAATGATTCCAGATTGATCTCGGCCCTGTAACCGGGCTTGAAACGGCGGCCGTCCGTCGCGATGAATCGGGCGATGTAGCCGGCAATCTCCGCATTTTCCGGCGGCAACAGCCGTTCGGCAAAACGTTGCGCCTGTTCGTCCCAGCAAACGAACACCTCCAGCCAATTGTCACCGTCGTTTTCCACGATATGAACCGGAAAGGCATCCAGCAATTCGTTGGAAAAGACAATGGAATAGGTTGGATCCAGTCCGTCCGTCCATGTTTCATCATCCAGAAAATGCACTTTTTCCGCATGGCCGGCCAGCGTTTTTCGTTGCAATTGGCGGTGATACTCGCTTGTTTCGATCATGCAGTAACGAAGTTGTTCATATCCGCGGGGCGATATCCTGGCAATTTCATCCAATATGTGGGACGCCATTCTCCCGTTTCCTCCGCCCCATTCCACAATCGTCCAGGAGTTTCCTCCGTGCCTGTCCCGCTCCCGGAGAAAAAAGCGCGCCAGCATATCCCCCATCACGGTTCCGATGGAAGAACTGGTATAAAAGTCGCCCTCTTTGCCTATTTTGGGCGAATCGTCCATATAGTACCCGTACTGTTGATCGTACAGACACCGTTCCATATATTCGCAAAAAGAAATCGCCTGATTGGGGCTGTTGCGAATCCTTTCCCGCAACAACGCAACGAGCTGAGGTTTTCCAGGTGACACGTTCGGACTCCTTTCATTTCGCCGACGACAAACCGAATCCCGTCCGTTATAATAGTGGCGAATCGGATCATTCCGTACGGCCCTCCCGGCCGTCCGCCTCATACAAGCATAACAAATGGAACCCCCGGCTGCCAACGCCGGATTCGATAAAAAGGCCGGACCGCAATAAGAAAGCCGGCAAATTTTCGGCATTAAGACGCCCGAGTCAAACGTTCGGTGTCATCTTTTCGGCGGATTTATGATATGGTGTTAGTACAAAGTGTGCAATCATGGGGAAAGGGGGATCTTGGGGATGAAGCGTACAGCCGCGCTCGCCATACTTTGTTTTTGCCTTTTGTTCCATTCCCCGCTCGTTACATCGGGCAATTCCGACTTGGAAGAATCGAAACGGAAACTTTTGCAAACGAGCCTGTCGATTTATGAAATTGATCAGGAACTGTTGCGTTTGACGGAAATGGAAGACAGACTGAACCGGCAAATTGCCGAAACCGGACAACAAATCTCCGCGCAAGAACAAAAAGTGGAGATCACACGCAAGCATGCCGGACATACATTGCGCGCCTTATATACCGGAGAGCGCGATTCAATCTGGTTGTGGCTGCTTTCCGCGAAAACGTTCTCCGACCTGTTGGTCATTTATGATTATCTTAGCATGATTGTGGAACATGACCGGTATCTGTTGCAAAATTACGCCGCCGCTTATAACGAATTGCGGCGGCTGCAAGAGCAACTGCTGAAGACAGAGCAGGAGTTGCAGGAAACGAAAGCGAACTTTCTTGCGCAACGGGAGCGTATCATTGCCCTGGAAAAAGAACGGGAAGAGCAGCTCGCCAAAGCGGACGACGCGGAACTGCTGCGCAAGCAAAGCGAAGAATTGGTGAACCGTTGGGCGAATGAAGGTCTGCCTTTGTTCAAATCATACTTTCAGGCGCTATCGGAAGCGATTCTCGGTCTGCCGAAACTGTTGTCGGACGGTTCGGACCGGTACCTGACCATCAGCGGGCGAAACGCCACGTTTGAATTGACCGACCGGCAGCTGAACGAGTTTTTGCGGAGTGAAAACGAAACGCTGGAAAATCTGACGTTTTCGTTTCGTGAAAATTACATGCTCATTGTCGGAAATGAAGGCGATTTGGAAGTGGAAATCAAAGGCCGCTATGCACTGGAGGAATTGGACGGCAAAAAGTTGATTCTGTTTCATATCGACGAACTGCTGTATGACGGGTATACGCTTCCCGATACCACTTCCAAAGCGTTGGAGGAAGAATTTTTCCTCGGTTTTGACACGCAATATTTCGCATCGTTCCTGGAAGCTACCGGTTTGCGCATGGAGGACGGAAAGCTGACTGTTTATTTGCAATGGAACTGGAATTTGTAAACCGTCCGTGTTTTACAATAAGTCAGCGGCGAGGCGGGCCAAGTCCGAACGTTCGCCTTTTTCCAGCATAATATGGCCGCTTAATTTTTGCTCTTTGAACTTTTCCACGAGATAGGTCAATCCGTTGCTCATCGCATCCAGATAAGGATGGTCGATTTGCCCGGGATCCCCCATCAGCACAATTTTGCTTCCTTCCCCAACGCGCGAAACGATCGTTTTCACTTCGTGCCTGGAAAGATTTTGCGCTTCGTCGATAATGATGAATTGGCCGGGAATGGAACGGCCGCGGATATAGGTCAAGACTTCCACCTGAATGCTGCCGAGACCGGACAAAATTTTATCGATATCTCCCCGTTTTTTGGCGTTGAACAAAAAATCCAGGTTATCGTAAATCGGCTGCATCCACGGCCTTAATTTCTCTTCTTTTTCTCCCGGCAAATAACCGATATCTTTCCCCATCGGCACCACCGGCCGGGCGATGAGCAGCTTGTTGTATTTGTGCTCATCTTCCGTCTTCATGAGGCCTGCGGCAAGCGCGAGCAAGGTTTTGCCGGTGCCCGCCTTGCCGGTCATGGTCACAAGCGGCACGTCGTCGTTCAGCAGCAATTCCAAAGCCATCCGTTGCTGAACATTGCGGGCTGTAATCCCCCAAACCGGCTCCTGGTACAAAAATAACGGCTCCAGCTTTTTTCCATCCGCGTCCACTTTCATCAACGCCGACTTGGAAGTGCCCGTTTCATCCTTCAAAATGACAAATTGATGAGGATAAAGCATGATACCGAGGGCTGAAATGGGCAAAAACCGGGAGCGGTAAAACTCGTCGATGACAGAAGGGTGGACCCTAAGCGAAATATTCCCCGAATACATATCGCCGTCCGTAACCAGCCGGTCCGTCAAATAATCTTCCGCGGTGATGCCAAGCACATCGGCTTTGATCCGCACCAGCGCATCTTTGCTGACGACGATAACCGGCCGGGGCGACGGTTTTTCTTTTTCTTCCTGCAAATAGTTTACAGCGACGGCCAGGATGCGGTTATCGTTCTTCGTCTCTCCGAACACCTCCTGCATTTTGGCAAAACTGCGGTGATTCAGTTCAACCTTCACGGTTCCCCCGTTTTCCAGAGAAACTCCCTCGCTTAACCGGCCTTTTTCGCGCAACCGGTCCAAGAGTCTGGATACGTATCTGGCATTGCGACCGAGTTCGTCGGCATTTCTTTTTTTGGAATCAATTTCTTCCAGCACTACTGCAGGAATAATGACCTCGTTGTCTTCAAAAGCGAATACAGCTTGCGGATCTTGCAGTAATACATTCGTATCCAGGACAAATATTTTTTTCATCCGATTCCCTCCCGGTCCGATTTCATTGTAAAAAAGGCGCAGATACAAAACACCGCCTTGGAAACGCCTGAAATAAATTGATTCAAATAAGGACATAATAACGTAAACGTTCCGAAACGAATACATGAGATTGTGAGAGGATGATGACCCGAATGAAATCACGGATATACAGCGTTCTGTTCCTTTTGCTCTTCGCCGGTTGCGGTAACGTCGAACCCCAAGGGGTTGCGCCAAATCCCGGAGGACAGGCAAACGGCCAGCTGAAAGCCCGGCAGGCGGCGCCGGCCCCCCAAAATATGGCGGATCCTGTTAATGTGGCTTGGCATCTCGAAGACATCGCGAAACGCGTTCCGCATGTAAATAATGCCCGCTGCGTGATGTTCGGCAACACGGCGATCGTCGGAATCGACGTGGATCCGGAACTGGAACGTTCCGAAGTGGGCACGATTAAATATTCCGTCGCGGAAGCTTTGCGGAAAGATCCTTACGGAGTGAACGCGATTGTGACGGCCGATATGGATCTGAACCGGAGGTTAATTGAGATACGCGACGATATCCTGGCAGGCCATCCGATCGCAGCTTTCACCAACGAATTGGCGGATATCGTCGGCCGCATTATGCCGCAATTGCCGCGCGATTTGCCGCAACCGACAAACGAGCCTCCCGGAACGGAAGATACGCGAAAACTGCCGGAAAAAAGCCTGTAATGACTTTGACTACAACGTAAAAAAGCCTAGATTCCTAGGCTTTTTGCATTGCGGCAAACACTTGTCCATCCAGTCTGTCCGCCGCTCGTTTGTCGTAAGTTTTCTCATATTCGGGCGCCACGGTGATACGCCCCCCAAAAAACATCGAATTGCGCACCGATTCAATATTCAAATCCGCACACACCATCTTGAAAGGCACTCCGTCCAATGAATCGGTCACGATCGTTACCGATCCGTAGACGGAATAAACCCCGCCCGCGCCGATCACCGTCATCGTGGCGAGCGCATTGTTTTTCAGGTTTTGAACGATACGCGACCGCTGATCCAGAGCAAAACGGATTTTGGTCGGATTGACCGCATACGCCCAGGACATCGCGTTCACACAGGGCGCCCCCGTTTCGTAATCGATCGTGGCCAGCAGGACAAGAGACTCGTTCCGCAACATGGCAAAAATCGGATCAGGCAATGCGGTGAAAGCTTCCGCCATGAAAAGAACCCCTCCTAAAGGACAAATCAACATCAGTATAGCATAATCCGCACATACAATCTACGCGGTAAACTTAATGAACGTTTTTAGTCGCCATATTTGGGATTCAGCCTGATCCCGTCGAGCAGTTGCCCGGCCAATTCGCGGTCAAACGGCATTTGTTTCACCTGTCCTTCGGTTTCATATTCGACGAGGATGGAAGTATCGTTCGTTTCCGCAATGCGAAACCCCGCCAGTTTATGGTCTTCCCTCAATATTTCTTCAAAAAAATCAAGCGTATCGCGGGCCGCCCTATCGTCGGGCCGCGCTTCCGCAACCAGTTTGATTTGCAGCCAGTTAAACAGCGCATCTTTTAATGTCATCTGCGCATCCCTCCTCCCTTTTGCCGATGGAAGCCGTTTTTACGGTTTCTTTTTTAACCGTTCTTGCAAAAAATACCGGATCCTTACAATCAGCATGAGAATCATCGCCAACGTCAAACTGGGAATGATGGGCAGTCCCGCATCCACCTGGAAAAAAAGCAAGATGACGGAACCGATCGCGATCAGCACATAAACGATGAGCATTTTCAGCAGGGGCAATTTCCGCACGCGAAACACTTTGTTATAAATATAAGAAATCAACACGAAAATGATGATATATGACGTCCAAAGATGCTCGGCGAACCAAGCGGCCATGTATGTCACCTCCCGGTCTCAGGTTTCCGCGTTAGCCGTTTTCCGTTTCTTTTCCGCCCGTTCCCGTTCGCTTTTGTTCAGGATTTTTTTCCTCAGGCGGATGGATTTCGGTGTCACTTCGCAATATTCGTCATCGTTCAAATACTCCAACGCCTGCTCCAGGGTCAGCATGCGGGGAGCTTTCATCTTCACCGTCTCTTCCTTCGTCGCCGATCGAATATTGGTGAGCTGCTTTTCCTTGCATATGTTGACGACGATGTCGTTTTCGCGGTTATGTTCGCCGACGATCATTCCCTCGTACACTTCCGTTCCGGGAGTGACAAACAGAACCCCCCGGTCTTCAATCGACAAGATTCCGTAAACGGTCGAGACCCCGGTCTCCATAGATACGAGCACGCCCTGATGGCGGCCTCCCAACTGATCGCCCAGATAAGGCCCGTAACTGTCAAAAGCGTGATTCATGACCCCGTAACCGCGGGTCAACGTCAGGAATTGCGTCCGGTAACCGATCAAACCGCGGGCGGGAATCAGAAACTCCAACCGAACCTGTCCGTTGCCGTTTTGGGTCATATTGACCATTTCCGCCCGCCGCGCGCCCAAACTTTCCATCACCGGCCCCATACAGTCCTCGGGTATGTCGATAATGAGCCGCTCCACGGGCTCCATGCGCTGTCCGCCGATTTCCTTGACGATCACTTCCGGTTTGGAAACTTGAAGCTCATATCCTTCCCGGCGCATGTTTTCAATCAAAATGCCCAGATGCAGCTCTCCCCGGCCGGAAACGATGAACGCATCGGGGCTATCCGTTTCTTCCACGCGCAAACTGACGTCGGTTTCCATCTCGCGGTACAACCGTTCGCGCAATTTCCGCGACGTGATCCATTTGCCTTCTTTGCCGGCAAAAGGGCTGTTGTTCACCAAAAACGTCATTTGCAACGTCGGCTCGTCAATTTTCAAGGGCGGAAGAGCTTCCGGGCAGGACGGATCGGCAATCGTATCGCCGATGTTGATTTCTTTCATTCCGGCTGCCGCAACAATATCTCCCGCGCCTGCTTCTTGAATTTCCATGCGTTTCAGACCTTGGAAACCGAAAAGTTTCTCTATGCGGGATGAACGGGCCGCCCCTGCCGAATCCACCACCGTTACCGTTTGCCCTTGGCTGATCCTGCCGCGATGGACGCGCCCGATGGCGATCCGTCCCATATATTCGTTATAATCGAGCAGCGTAACCTGAAGTTGCAACGGTTGTTCCACATCGTTCCCGGGAGCGGGAATGTGGCTGATGATCGTCTCGAAAAGAGGCTGCATGCTGTTCTCTTGCCTGTCCGGATCCAGCGAAGAGGTGCCTTGCAAGGCGGAGGCGTACACAACCGGAAAATCGAGCTGGTTGTCGCTGGCTCCCAGTTCGATAAACAATTCCAGCACCTCATCCACCACTTCCAATGGACGGGAGTTCGGCCGGTCCACCTTATTGATCACTACGACCGGCGTTAATTGTTGTTCCAAAGCTTTGCGCAAGACGAACTTCGTTTGCGGCATGATGCCTTCAAACGCATCGACAACGAGCAACACGCCGTCAACCATTTTCACAATCCGTTCGACTTCGCCGCCGAAATCGGCATGTCCCGGAGTATCCACAATATTGATCAAATAATCTTTATATCGGACCGCCGTATTTTTGGCCAAAATCGTAATTCCCCGCTCTCTCTCCAAGTCATTGGAGTCGAGCGCCCGCTCCTGCACCGTTTCGTTCTCGCGGAAGATCCCGGATTGCTGCAACAGTTTGTCCACCAATGTCGTTTTCCCGTGATCCACGTGGGCAATGATCGCAATATTTCGGATGAAATCTCTCGGATGCATGACAGAAAATCCTTTCGTTTCTGGAAGTCTTCACAAAACAAGCGCCGGACAAATCGTGCCGACGCTTGATTTACCACTTTATAAGGACGCGACATCATAACAAATCAGTAAATACATTATAAACATTCTTTCCGCAAAATACAAGCGAACCGGCGAAAACGTGCCGGTTTTTGGCCGTTCATCGTCCTGACTTGCCGGAAAGGAAAGCTAGGTTTTGGGACGCCAGAGAATAAAACCGATGCCGGCGGCCAAAAGAATGACGATCAGCAAATATACATGAAGCGAAAATAACAGGGTCGCCGCAAACAACACGGCGGAGACGGCCGCCAAAATGAAAGCCGCCTTGTAAACGTCAGCCGGGCTGTACCTGTCGAATCGATAATATTCGTACAATCCCGCCGATACCCCGAAGAGGAAACCGGGCCACAAATATTTCATCAATCCCCAGCCGAACAAGTTGCAAATCAGGAATATTAAAGAATAGACCGCCAGTGCCCCGCCGGGAACCAGGACGCCTGCAGGGGCCACGCGCATGTAATACAAGGCGTGCAAAACAAGACCGGCCCCGAGGATGAGAAGCGGCCAGAACAGGCGGCCAAGCAGGGCGAACACACCGAGCTTGCCGAGCAAGAGAACAATGGCAACCGCAATGAGTGTGATTCCGATGATAAAGGTATTTCTCGTCACGCTTTCCACTCCTAACCGTCATTGGCCACGAATACCATCGTCATTTTACGTTCATTTTACCGTATCTTTCCGCAAAAAACCAGTCGGCGTTCCCGGTTATTGAAGGTTTTCGCGCTTTTTTTGCAAAAATCTTATTTTTTTTTCTCCGCCAGTTTGGTGAAGAAACCGGCGGCAATGACGACGGCCGTCGTCGCTGCGGGAATGACCCAGTGATCGGGATGATGTTCGCGAAGGACGGATGGACCGACGACCGGATCTTTGATGAACATCTCTCCGGCCGTGTAGCCGAGAATCCCGGCGCCGATGTATACGAGGACCGGAAAACGGTTCAAAAGTTTCACAACGGCGGAACTTCCCCAAATAATGATCGGAATGCTGCAGCCGATACCGAGAAAAACGATGAGAAGATTGTTGTCCGCTTTGGCGGCAATCGCCAGCACGTTATCCAGACTCATGACAAAATCCGCGGCGATGATCGTGCGGACCGCTTTTCCCAATGTCGCCGCTCCGGCCACGTCGGCATGGCTGTTGTCTTCAATCAACAGTTTGATCGCAATCCAGAACAGCAATAGGGCCCCCGCCGCTTGCAAATAAGGAACGGAAAGCAACGTTACGGCGGCCGCCGTCAATGCCAACCGCATACCGACCGCCCCGAAGGAGCCCCACCAAATGGCCTTGCGGCGTTCGCTGGCCGGCAAATTTTTGCTCGCCATGGCGATGACCATGGCATTGTCTCCGCTCAGTACGATATTAATCAACATGATTTGCAAAAAAAGAAAGAACCACTCCAGCATCGACTCTCTCCTCTCCGGGGACGAAACGCAAGAGGAACGCAGGGCGCCTCTTGCATTTATAGTCCTTACTAAGTTTGTACGATTCGATGCCAGGAATGATTCCTGTTTTGTTTGCCGGTTGCGGCTTGATATTAAAAAAACACTTCGGTTTCTTCTTCGGTTTCCGCCGTAATTTCCAATGCCTCGGTTTGAGACACGGCTTTCTCCACTTCTTCTTCCAGCCACGTGAAGCGTTTTTCAATCAGCTCCACCTGTTTCAGATTCGGCTTCGTGCTCGGCGACTTGGGAAGAAATATCGTGCAGCAATCTTCATACGGCAAGATGGAGATCGGAAACGTGCCGATCCGGTGGGCAATGTCGATAATTTCCGATTTGTCCATCATAATCAGGGGCCGCAAAAGCGGCAACGATACCACTCTGCCGATCGTGTTCAAACTCGTCAAGGTCTGGCTCGCCACTTGCCCCAGGCTTTCCCCGGTCACGATCGCCCCGGCGCCGACATTCCCGGCCAGTCTCTCCGCAATCCGGAACATCATCCGGCGCATGATCGTTATCTCCAAATTGCCGCGGTAAGCTTTGTGCAATTTTGTCTGCAATTCGGTAAACGGCACGAGATGCAACCGGATCCGGTCCGTGTAGCCGGACAACACTTTCGTCAGACTGACCACTTTATCCTTGGCCCGTTCGCTTGTGTAAGGATAACTGTGAAAATGAACGGCTTCCAGCTCCAATCCGCGTTTCATCGCCAGCCATCCGGCCACCGGGCTGTCAATCCCCCCGGACAACATGAGCACCGCTTTGCCGTTGCTGCCGACCGGAAAACCGCCCAGCCCTTTTTCCACCTGGGAGTAAATATAAGCGGCCGTAGAACGTATCTCCACTTTTAACTCCACGTCCGGATGATGCACATCGACCTTCAGCCCCGGAAAGTGGCGCAGCAAATATCCCCCCACCAAATGGTTCATTTCCATGGAATCATGGGGGAAGTTTTTGTCGGTTCTGCGCGTCACCACTTTGAACGTTTGCGGTTTAAAGGGCAGCGATTTCATGACATGTAACGCCGTCAGGCGAATCTGCTCCAGATCCGCGTCCGATTTGTTCACGGGGCTGAAGGAATACAGTCCGAAAACCCGGCCCAGCCGTTCCGCCACTTTTTCATACGGAGCGCCGTTGAGTTGCAGATATATGCGCCCGAATTCGTAAAAAACCCGGACTTGCTCAAATGGTTTCAGCCGTTCGCGCACGTGCTGCAAAACCGTTTGCTCGAAACGGGTGCGGTTTCTCCCCTTCAGCGTAATTTCACCCAGACGAAGCAGTACAAAATCCGGATTCATCTTGTTCCTCCCGTCAGTTCTGTCAATACGAACCTTAATCTGTCCGTAAAATATTCGATATCCCGTTCCGTATGGTCACCGGATAAGCTAATGCGCAGGCTGCTTGCGGCGCAGGACGGCTCCAGCCCCATGGCCGTCAGTACCCGGCTGGGACGGTCTTCCCCGGACGAGCAGGCTGATTTGGTGGAAATGTAAATCTCGTGCTGTTCCAAAGCGTGCACGACCACTTCCGGTTTTAACCCCGGAACGGACACGTTCACGATATGCGGGGCGAAAACGTCCCGTTCCGGCGCCGTATTTACCGTAACTTGCGGAATGGACGACAAATTGCGGATCAAGGCCTCCCGCAGGGCATACATATGTTCGGCCGCTTGCTGTTGCCTTTCCATCGTCATGCGGACGGCTTTGGCCATACCGACAATCAGCGGAACATTTTCCGTCCCGGAACGTCTTCCGGATTCCTGTCCGCCCCCGGCGAGCAACGGTTCCAGTCTGACCCCCGACCGGCAATACAAAAACCCGGCACCTTTCGGGCCGCGGATTTTGTGGGCGGAACCGCTCAATAGATCAATGCCGAGCGCCGCCGGGTGAACCGGCAATTTGCCCAGACTTTGAACCGCATCCACATGAAACAAAATGCGCGGGTGTTCGCGGAGAACGCGGCCAATCCGCTCGATGGGCTGAATGCTGCCTGTCTCGTTATTGACATGCATAATGGAAACGAGCACCGTATCTTCCGAAATGGCTTGAACCAAATCGTCGACCCTTACCAACCCTTTTCCGTCAACGGGCAGAAACGTTACGCGGAAGCCTTCGCCTTCCAACTGTTTGCAGCATTCGTACACGGAAGGGTGTTCCACCATCGAGGTAATAATATGTTTGCCGCGGCGGCGGTAAGCCCGGGCCACTCCTTTAATCGCCAAATTGTTGCTTTCGGTTCCGCCGGACGTAAAAATGATTTCGTCCGGTTTCACATGAAGCGCGCCGGCGATCACTTCTCTCGCTTTGTTGATAAGCCGCTCCGCTTGCACCCCCATCCCGTGCAGGGAGGACGGATTTCCGTAATATTTCCTCATCACTTGCGCAACGGTATCGATCACTTCCTCGTAAGGAGGCGTCGTTGCACAGTGATCCATATATAACACGATCGTTTTGCACCCCTTTTGCAATCCGGCCAAAAATAAAAGATCATGTATTAAGCTTTTGGGAAATCCGCAAGCTTATACTTGATCCTGCCGATCGTAAAGTGAAGAAGCCGGAAACGGTTATGACAAGTAATTCGCTTGAAGCGCCAGCACTTTTCTCACATAGCTTTGCGTTTCCTTCGGCAACTGGCCGTATTTCTCATACAACTGCGCATCCGTAGCGATCCCCAGCCGGTCGATCCTTCCGGGACCGGCATTGTACGCGGCCAGCGCCACAGCCACCTGTCCGTTATATTTATTCAACAAAGCGGACAAATACCGCGTTCCTCCTTCAATGTTTTGTGCAGGATCGAACGGATCGGCGACGCCCAGGCTTTGGCTGGTGCGATCCATCAGCTGCATCAAACCTTTTGCGCCGGCAGAAGAGACCGCAAGCGGATCGAAAGAAGATTCCGCGTGAATCACCGCTTTGATCAAATGGGCGGCGACTCCGAACCGTTGCGAAGCGGCGTTGATCAATGACTCAAAAGGAACTGGGCCGACGGTTGCGTCTGTTGCGTTATGCTGCAATCCCGGAACAAAAACGGACGGTTGCGGACGAACTGGGAAAATGGCGGCCTGCGTTTTTTCTCCGGTTTTATTGGATTGGGTTATGGACTGCATGACAAACGTTTGCAACAGATCGGCAAATTCGCCGGTTTCGTTGCGTTCCGGCGTCTCTTCCGGAAGAAACCGGTCCAACCGCGGACGCAGTTGCAGTTGTAAAAGCCGTTCCATTGTTCTCGAATTCACATTCATTTGATCCCGAACTCCCATTTTTTTATCGATGGCATTTTTGTCATTTTCTATTAACAATACACTTTTTATATAGCAGAATAATGGCATTTTTTATATTGGCAATACACTTTCTTTTTATATAGCAAAATAATAGCATTTTTTGTATTGGCAGTACAATTTTTATATATTATAATACACTTTTTTTACAGCAGGATAAAGTCCCTTTTGTATCAGCCGGTTAACCTTCTGCCCTTACTTCGCGGTTTCGGCGGAAATTATCAATCGGACGGTAAAAAGACGGTAAAAAAGCCCGTTACGGGCTTTACCGTTCAGGCGTAACGGGGAACAAGAATAAAGTATCCGATCAGGGAAATCAGTCCAAGGGCAACAGACCAGGCGCCAAGCGTGCGGTGGCCTTGCCAATAGGAAACGATCCCTGCCGCTAATCCGAGTGATCCAAGCACGGCCGGCCACACAAACATGGCAATTATGGAAGAAGCCAGAGCCAGATAGCCGATCCACCGGCTGTCTTCGGCATCGGTTTCTTCGCTTTGTTCCTCTTTTGCCTGTTGTTGCAGCGGCTGATTGCTGCTGTCTTCCGCCGGCGCCACTTCTGCCGAATATTCTTCTTCGGCCGGAAATTCCATTTCCCGTTTTTCATCGGCATTCATTCCCATTTGCATGCCTGGCCGGCGGTTCTCATCCAATCCGGCGTTGTTCTCTCGCAGCGGATTATCGTCCATGAACAGAACCTCTTTTCGGTTTAAAAGTATGGCAGCAAGTGCCTTCGCTGTTAACGGCCCGGTCCTGATGTTCGGTATCGAATTGTTCCCCGGCAAATTCCGCTTCAAATTTTGCGTTGGCGTGCTTGTTCACTTCAATCATGATGGTATCGGCAAGACAATTGTTTCCTTCTCCCCAATAGGAACAATTGGCCACACTGCACTTTACTTCCGGCATGTTCATCACCCCCGGTATCAATGTTCCCGCAGCTCATCGCTTCTACTCTGCCACATCCTGCATATTGGTTTTCCCCAATCCTTCACCGAATAATATGCCGGAACCTTTGTCAATCTAAAGATAAGAACTCCATCAAGTTCCCCGGATTCGCATCGCGCGGAATCCCGCGGCCCGCACGGCTTCTACGGGCAATTGCGCGACCAATCCATCGGCAATCTGAAACAACATCGGCAATCCGAAAACAAGGAGGGGATATTATGCGCCGTTATCTTATTCCGTCGGTACTGCTGGTATTGCTGGCAGGCGGAATCTTGCTTGTGCCTTCACCGGATGACCGGAATCAGCGTCAGACACTCCCCCGCTCCGTGCATCCGCAAGAAGAAATCGCGATAAAGCGACAAATCCTGCAAAACGACGTCCATGTAACCGATGAGCTGTGCCGCCGGCAGTGTCTGTACCAGTTTCGGCAATTGGCAGAGCAGTTGAAACTGTTCAACCCGGACCGCATTGAACAGGCCCTTGCGGAACAACAGGCCGGGCAATCTCATATGCGGCAATTGATTTGGACGATCCGTTCCGATGAAAAGGGAAAGGATCTCATCGTCGGCAAGCTCGACGGACAGCTTTACCGGCAAACTCAAAATTATTTGCTGGAAGCAAAGAACAAAACCATGACAGGAGAGAACTATGTTTCCCCGGCCATCATCTCCGGCGGCGAATCCTATTTTGTGCTGGGCGTTCCCGCGGAAGAAGGCAAATCTTCGCTGATCGGCGTTATCCATCAGAAAATTTTGCGGCAGATCGCCGACCACCAGACCAAAAACTTGCGCATTGTTCCTTACCCGTCGGATAAAAGATGGAAAATCGAATCCGTCGATTCCGACACGCTGCGGGATGTGAACGTAAAGCACCCCGAGCATAACGAGGGGACGAGCCATTACCACAAAAATGAAGTCGTCGTAAAGTTTTCCAGGCATCCTTCCGAAGCTGAATTAAGGCAAATTCAGAGGGATATCGGCGCCACCATGACGCGAAAACTGGATCATACGTATATTTTCCAATCCCGTCATTTGGAAACCAAACAACTGATCGATTACTTTCAGAAACGGGACATTGTGTATGCCGAACCTCATTATCTTTATTTGACCAATCAGTCCGTTCCGGGCATACCCGCTCGGGACGGGGAAACCGTCAGCCCCCTGAAATCCGGGGAAACGGGAGACGAAGCGGAAATCATCGAACCTAACGATGTGCTGTATCGCCGGTACCAATGGAACTTGCCGTTGATTGCGACAGATCGTGGTTGGACGATATCGACCGGAGCAAGCGACATTCCCGTCGGTGTGGTCGATACCGGAGTCGACTTCAGCCATCCGGATCTTGCCCCCCATCTGTGGCAAGGTTACAACGTGGTGGACACAGCCAACTCTCCTACTGACGATGTCGGTCACGGAACCCACGTGGCGGGTGTCATTGCCGCGCTCGTCAACAATTATCAGGGGGTGGCGGGCATGACTTGGTCGAACCCGGTCATTCCGGTCAAAGTTCTTGACGAAACGGGCGCGGGGAGTACTTACGCGGTTGCGCAGGGAATCATTTGGGCTACCGACAACGGGGCCAAAGTGATCAATTTAAGTTTGGGGAATTACGCCGAAGCGAATTTTTTGCATGACGCCATCAAATATGCGTTTGACCGCGATGTCGTCCTGGTCGCTGCCAGCGGAAACGACAGTACGGAGCAGCCCGGTTATCCGGCCGCTTACCCGGAAGTTCTGGCTGTTTCCGCAACGGACACGTCGAAAAATCTGGCTTCTTTCTCCAATTTCGGGGAATATATCGATGTGGCGGCTCCAGGAGTCAATATTCCCAGCACCTATCCCGAAAACCGGTATGCCGCCATGTCCGGCACGTCCATGGCCAGTCCGCACGTCGCCGCCCTGGCCGCCTTAATCCGTTCCGTCAATCCCGCGTTAAAAAATACGGAAGTGATAGACATTATCCGGAACACGGCGGAAGATTTGGGCCCGAAAGGAAAAGACAAATATTTCGGCTACGGCCAGATTGACGTGTTGAAAGCTCTGGAAAGCGCGGCAAACAGCCAGAACATGCTCACGTTTTGGCCGCGGCGCCTGTCGTTGGAATACGAAAAAATTAAACGGAAGTATGAAAAAACCGCCTGAAAGGATGTTCGTCATCCCCGGGCGGTTTATCCTCTTTGGTCAGGGAAAGCTTGCCATAAGCCGGGTTCTGTACTTCAGCGGTCGTAACGGGAACTTCCCTCCCGCTTTGAAGCGACAATCATCTATCTAGGCCGGACATTACTGGCCGGCTCAAGCGACCAACCCGACGCACCCCGGGCCAAGGCTGCGGTCCGACGGACCGCTGCGTCTCTCTTTGGTCTTGCTCCGAGTGGGGTTTACCAGGAAAGATGTCACCAAATTTCCTCGTGGTCTCTTACACCACGGTTCCACCCTTGCCTGTGCTTGCCGAACGCGGAAGGCTGGGGACGAAAATCCCGGCCTTTGCGCATTTGGTCAAGCCATCGGCGGTCCATTTCTGTGGCACTATCCTTCAGCTCGCGCTGACTGGACGTTATCCAGCACTCTGCCCTGCGGAGCCCGGACTTTCCTCTCGCTCCCGTGAAAGCCATAAAGCTTTCCGGAAGCCAGCGATTGTCTGTCAAGCTTTCCCGATGTCAGAACTATAGTATACTAAAGAAGTTTCATACAATTCAAGTAGGATCTCATGGCAAACGTATAAATTTTTGCATTATACGGCTTTTTTTGTCCACCCTACACTCCCCCTTCACACAAACTGAAACGGTTCGGTGTTTATTTTTGAAGCAATCGCTCTTGTTGCGTATTGTTTCGCTTTCAATTGTTCGTTTAACAGAAACGCCACCCGTTCTTTCATTATTTTCTCAACGTTATGGCCGGGATCGATGACGGCAAGTCCTGCCGCCAAGGCATCATGCGCCGCATGATAATCGATATCCCCGGTGACGAGCACGTCGGCCCCCGCATACAAGGCATGTTTGACATACTTGCCTCCGGAGCCGCCGAGCACGGCCACCTTGCGGACGATGCGCTCCGCATTTCCGGCCAGACGGACAACCGGAACGTCGAAAGCCGATTTCACCAGGTCGGCAAAATCGGACAGCCGCATTTCGCGTTCCAGCAGTCCCACACGACCCAATCCGTACCGTTTGCCGGGAAGGTCAAGCGGATAGATGTCGTAGGCGACTTCTTCGTACGGATGGGCTTTTAACATGGCCTGTACGGCTTTGCGTTCCGCACTCTCAGGAATGACGGTCTCCACCCGCACTTCCGGAGTTTTTTCCAGTTTGCCTTTGGTTCCGATGTAAGGATCGGCTCCTTCCCCAGGAAGGAAGGTGCCCGTTCCTTCGATGTTGAAACTGCAGTGGCTGTACTTGCCGATATGCCCTCCTCCCGCCGCGAACAGCGCCTGGCGGACCGCTTCCTGGTGCGTCGCCGGGACAAACACGACGAGTTTCTTCAATCTTTCGGCGTGCGTTTCTTCCAAAAGTGTCAAGTCCGTAAGACCAAGCGCTTCCGCCATCATGTCGTTGATTCCGCCCTCGGCAATATCGAGATTCGTGTGGGCAATATATACGGAGATATCGTTTTTCAACAATTTTTCATACAGTTTTCCGGCCGGCGTGTCGGTTTGCAAATGTTGCAGCGGGCGAAAAATGATCGCATGGTGGGCGATAATCAGGTTGGCCTGTTGGCGAACCGCCTCTTCGGCGACTTCTTCCGTCACATCCAACGCGATCAGCACGTTCGTAATTTCTTTTTGCAACGTACCCAGCTGCAATCCGATTTTGTCTTCCGGCACGGCAAGCCGCTTGGGAGCCAATTGTTCCATCAGTTGAACGACGGTTTGCCCTTTCGCAAACATTCCAGCACCTCCCGTATCATGTTGGCCTGATGTTTCATCTCCGCCCGTTTTCGCGCCGCAGCCTCGGAACCGGACAAAGAAATCTGATCGATAATCATCGACATTTTGGCCAATTCTCCCTGCCACTTGCGGAACCAAATCTCCGTCGGCCGTTCGATCAAATGCGGTCCCATCAACAGCAGGATGTCCCGCTTCGCGGCGACGGATCCGCATAAAAGACGGTCCCTGTAAAGCCGCCTGTTGTACGCGGCTGCTTCCTCCATGCGGTCGGCGACCATAATTTCGTATATTTTCCCGTCCTCTTCCACAATATCCTCTTCCGTCAACGCCCATTGGTGATCCGCAAGCCAGCGGCGCACCCATTCCCCGCCAATGTTCGGCTGCAGAATCAGCCGTTTCACCCCGGACAATTTTGGAAAACCCGCATTCAGAATTTCGGCAATCAAACTGCCGCCCATGCCGGCCAGGACGATGACATCGGCTTCGCCCGGCGACAGGACGGCAAGCCCGTCTCCCCGTCTCACACGGATGTTGTCGGACAAGCCGGCTTCCCTGACTTGCTTTTCTGCAGCCTGCAAGGGACCGGGATTGATTTCTCCGGCTACCGCATAACGGATTTTTCCTTCTTCCACAAGCGCAACCGGCAAAAGAGCGTGATCGGTGCCGATATCGGCAAGCCGGCTGTCGCGGGGAACTTTATCGGCGATTCGCGCCAAACGTTTCGACAACTTCACCATTTGTTACCCACATCCGTTTATTATGATCGCCTGAAGCCATGAGTTCTGCCGCTCCCTTCAACGATTCCCTTCATTGGGTCCGGAACAGGTACAGGAACAGGCCCGCCAAAAGTATTTTGGCCAAAAGCGGGATCGACAGCGAAGCGTCTGTCCCTTGCGCCGCCGCTATGGCTAACAATTCCGGAGCAAGCCCGTACAATATTCCGACAAAGAAAAAAACGTTGGCCGTGTCCTTATATTTTCGGTGAATCAGCCGGCTTAAGCAAATAAACAAGGCGCTGAAAGGCAACCAGCCGATCTGGTTCCGGAACCAGCCGTCCATGCCCCCGTGTTGTTGCAGGATCCACCCGTACACTGCCGCAATGCCGATCCATCCGAAAACATGATAGATCCACATACGGCCGACAATACCGGCCAAAAGCCACAAAAAACTGCAAATGACGGCATACCCGAGAAGATAGGGCTCCGGCAAGCCGGATTTCCCGATCAGATACAAACCCGCGGCAAGCAGGTATAAAGAAGCGATCCCCACAAAGAGATGGGCTATTACCGGATTGGTACGGCGCACAAGAAACCCGGTGAAATAACAGGAAAGCAAAAAAACGATGCTGATCCCGATTTGCAAAGGCAATGGAAAAGAGTTAAAATAAAAGGAAAATAAAGTAAATCCGAAAAAGAGCCCCAGTCCGCCGAACCAAATTTTCCGCTTGCGGTCGGTTAACTTTTTGAAGAATCCAAACCGGGCCGGCGGCCGAGTCTCGGTGCGTTCCATGTACAGGTTCAGCAGGAAATCGCAATATTGTTCCGGCAACAGTTTGCTTTTGCGCCAATGCTCAATTTCCTTCACGATCAGCATTCGTTTTTCGGGGTTCATCACCGCACCTCCGGGTCACACAGCTTTGCACCTTTCTCCTTACCTATCTTATCTATCTATATCGGCTTAAAAATGCCGTTATTGAAGGATAAAGGCTTTTTTCATGATCCGGCAAAAAAACAGACCTTACTGCAAGCAGAAAGGTCAAACGCACATTATTCAAGAAAGTCTTTCAACCGTTTGCTGCGGCTCGGATGTCTCAACTTGCGCAACGCTTTCGCCTCGATCTGGCGAATCCGTTCCCGCGTCACCCCGAACACTTTGCCGACTTCTTCCAAAGTGCGCGTACGCCCGTCATCGAGTCCGAAGCGAAGCCGGAGCACATTCTCTTCCCGTTCCGTCAGGGTGTCAAGAACATCTTCCAACTGTTCTTTCAATAATTCATAAGCGGCCGCATCGGCAGGAGCAAGCGCTTCTTGATCTTCGATGAAATCGCCCAGATGAGAATCATCCTCCTCACCGATCGGCGTTTCCAACGAAACGGGTTCTTGGGCAATCTTCATGATTTCCCGCACTTTTTCGGTAGAAAGATCCATCTCCGCCGCGATTTCTTCCGGTGTCGGTTCCCGGCCGAGTTCCTGCAACAGTTGACGCGATACCCGTATCAGCTTATTGATGGTCTCCACCATATGAACCGGTATGCGAATCGTTCTGGCCTGATCGGCGATCGCCCGGGTTATGGCCTGGCGGATCCACCAAGTGGCGTAAGTGCTGAACTTGAAGCCTTTGGTATGGTCAAACTTTTCCACCGCTTTAATGAGCCCCATATTGCCTTCCTGAATCAAATCGAGAAAGAGCATCCCTCTCCCGACGTAACGTTTGGCAATACTGACCACCAGCCGCAAGTTGGCTTCGGCAAGCCGCCGTTTCGCTTCCTCGTCCCCTTCTCCGATCCTTTTGGCCAGATCCACTTCGTCTTCCGCCGACAAAAGCGGCACTCTTCCGATTTCTTTCAAGTACATCCGTACCGGGTCATTAATTTTGATCCCGGGAGGAAGCGAAAGATCGTCGTCAAAGTTAAAATCGTCCACTTCGTGGTCTTCGGGACCGAGTTCGATTTCTTCATCCGGTTCGTTTCCGACATCGATTCCCAGTTCGGAAAGTTGCTCGAAAAATTCGTCAATCTGTTCAGGATCCTGGTCGAAAGGAGCCAATTTCTCCATAATCTCTTTGTACGACAGAGAGGAACGTTTCTTGCCCAGTTCAATTAACTGCTCCTTGACTTGTTCTAAAGTCAGATCGGTCTCCAACTCCGTATGTTGATCATTCGCCATATTTCAATTCCCTCCTCCCTAGAGGTTCCCAGTGCTTCTATAAAGATTTAAGCTGCCTCTCTAGGGTAATAATCTCTTTACCAATTTGTGCGGCAAGAATAGCCTCTCCTGAGCGCTCCGCGCGAATGAATTCTTCTTTTTTTTGCCGAATGGCCTGTATTTGTTGTCTGTACCCCTTGATGATTTGAATATAATCTTCGATGACTTGCGGATTGGCCCCCTTATAAGTATCCATCATCGAAATCGAAGTCGCCACGCTTTCCAGCTTTTCGTCCTGCAAAGTGGCGATATACTTGCCGACATCGGGCTCGTTGCCCAGCGCATAATAAGCATACAAATAAGCTGCCAACGCCGCGTGCGTTTCCTCATTGAATTCGTCGTCAATTCGTTCGCGCACAATCTCCGCCACATCCCGGTCGTGCATCATCACTTCCAACAGCTTGCGCTCCGCATTGTAATACGCGGGAAGCAGTACAGGCTTACGTTCCGCATCAGTGGTGTTATTCATAACATTATTCCACAGAACGTCTATATTATCCCCATTTGTTTTGTTTTTTTGTAAAAGTTGCCTTACCTGAACCATTTCCTGCTTCAACGTTTCGTACGAATAATCGAAATCGGAGGACAGTTCTTTTAAGTAATGCTCCCGTTCGGTCGGTGACGGAATCCGGGCGATGATATTCAGCGCATGCTGGATATAGCGCAACCGGCCGTCGTCCTGATGCAGGCGAAAATTGCGGCGCGCATACAACAGCCTGTATTTGACCGCGGGCACGGAAGTTTCGATCACTTCCCGTATGAACCGTTCCCCTCCGTACCGTATAATATATTCATCGGGATCCGTATTGTCGGGGAGCATGGCCACCTTGACGCGGCAACCCGCCTTTTCCAACATGTCGATGCTTTTAAAGGCGGCGCTTTGGCCCGCCTGGTCCCCGTCGTAGCAAACAATGACCTGCTTGGCATATTTTCTGATCAGCGAGGCGTGCTCGGGAGTGAGCGCCGTTCCCATCGTGGCGACACCGTTTTGCACCCCTGCCTCCCAGGCCTTGATCGCGTCAACATAGCCTTCGAACAAAACCAGCTGTTGTTCCTTGCGGATCGCTGTTTTCGCGAGATGCAAATTGTAGAGAAGACGGCTTTTGTTGAAAAGCGGCGATTCCGGGCTGTTCAAATATTTCGGCTGGATGTCGCCAAGCCCCCGCCCGGCAAAAGCAATCGCTTTGCCCCTCCCATCGCGGATGGGGAACATGATGCGGTGACGGAAACGGTCAATGTAACCCTCCCCCTCTTTCCTGGAAATAACAAGCCCGCCTTTCTCCATAAGAGAAAGATCGTAGTTCCTGCGCTGCAAAAATTGTGCAAGGGAATCCCAGGTGGACGGGGCGTATCCGATTTGGAACGTATCGATCAGTTTTTCCGAAAAACCGCGGTGGCGCAAATAGTTTAACGCTTCTTTGCCTTCACCGGTATTTTTCAGAATATGGTGATACCATTTGGCGGCAAGTTCATGCGCTTCGCACAGTTCGGCATACTCCCGCTGTTCTTTCGTTTGTTCCGGCGGAACCTCGTCCCACGTTACCGGAATATTGGCTTCTTCCGCCAATAGCCGGACCGCTTCCGCGAACGAACAGCTTTCGATTTGCATGACGAATTGTATGACTCCGCCGCCGGCGCCACAACCAAAACAGTGGAAAATTTGTTTCTCCGGCGTGACCGTGAAAGAGGGGGTTTTCTCTGAGTGGAAAGGGCAAAGTCCTTTCAAATAACGACCGGATTTCTCCAAATGGACATGCTTGCCGACAACATCTGCGATGTCATGGTGCTTTAGGACAGCATCGATGATCTCCTGAGGAATTCGCCCGTTACTCATCCTATCCACCTTCATTATGAATTGGCACGTTAGTACATATTCGCTACAGCGACAAATTTTCCTGCAAATTTTGCAACACTTTCGTCAAAGTTTGCAGAAAACGTCCGCGATCTTCATCCGTCAACGCCCGCGGGCCTTTGAGCCGCAACCCGCCTCTCCGGAGTTTCGCATGGATGTGACGATGGTGGAGCAAATGGTCGATCATCGCATCAGAATAAATCAGCCCCCTGTTCGATATGACTGTAGCCTGTTTAGCCAAACCGAGCGCAGCCAACCCCAGATCCTGGGTGACAAGGATATCCCCTTTCCGTATGTTGTTGGCAATATAAAGATCGACCGACTGGGCAGAACGGTCGACTTGAACAACAAGAACACCGGGGATGAGATGAAGCTGATGGTTGACAGAAGCGACCATCACGACTTTGACCCCGTACGATGCGGCAGTGTTGACAATTTCCGTTTTCACAGGGCAAGCATCGGCATCCACAAATATTTTCCCTGCCATGATGCATTCCGCCTTTGTCATGAATAATTTGCGCTGAATTGGCGTTCCGATCCTGCCGCATCCGGGCATGTGGACCCGCTGCGCTTTCATTGCAATTTTTCAACCGTAATAATATATACGCTGAAAAACCAAAAAATCCTGCTTATTTTCTAAAATCTTTGCATCAGCGGTTCTGGCGCGACAAAAGTTCCATAATCAGGCTGGCTGTTTCTTCCACCGCCCGGTTGGATACGTCGATCATCGCGCAACCGAGCCGCGCGAACAGCTTGTCGGCATAATCGAGTTCCTGCTTGATACGGTCCACATTGGCGTAGAGGGCGTTCGCCGCCAGCCCGAGCGTTTTGAGCCGTTCCCGGCGGATCATGTTCAATTTGACCGGATCGATCCGCAATCCAAAAATTTTTTTGCTGGAGACGGCGAACAGCTCGTCAGGCGGACGCAGTTCCGGCACGATCGGCACATTCGCCACCTTGAACTTTTTGTGCGCCAGATACATTGACAACGGCGTCTTGGACGTGCGGGAAACGCCGAGAAGAACGATGTCCGCTTTTAAAATTCCGCTCGGATCGCGCCCGTCGTCATACTTGACGGCAAATTCGACCGCGTCCACTTTGCGGAAATAATCCGCATCCAGAGCGTGGATCATACCGGGCTGGTGCCGTGGTTCCTGATGAAGACTTTTTTCCAGACTGCTGATAATCGGTCCGAGCAGATCAATATGAATAATTCCCCGGGCGCTCGCTTGCTGCACCAGGTAGTCGCGCAGCCGCGGAACGACGAGGGTAAACACGATGACCGCGTGAAGACGCGCGGCATCGTGCACGACCCGATCCACCCCTTCCTCGCTGTTGACGAAGGGGACGACACGAATGTCGACTTGCATGGGATAAAATTGTACCGCAGACGCCTTTACAACAGCTTCGCCCGTTTCTCCGGCCGAATCGGAAACAACATAAACGATCGGTTTATTTTTGCGTGACTGCAAAAGGCATTACCTCCGTTTCAGCGGATTTGAGGCTGCGGAACACCCGTTTCCCCGTCTGTCTGCCGCCCCTTTCTCAAGCCCAGACCAGCTTGTTAAAATCGGCAAACCGCTTGAGATCGTTGTCGATCGCCCGCAGCAAGCCCAGGCGGTTGCGGCGCACTTTCTCATCGTCCGACATCACCATGACGTTTTCAAAATAGTTCGTGATCGGTTCTTTGAGACGGCTTAACGTTTCCAGCGCTTCAACCGTCCGGTTTTGCTTGAGCATAAGCAACACATCGTCATGAACGGCTCTCCAGGATTGCTCCAGCTCATGCTCGGCTTGTTCGGAAAACAAGGAGGCGTCATACGCCGCATCGTCGGATTTGGCGGCCAGGTTGCCGACGCGGTTAAACGATTCCGCCACCGGCTTGAAATCCGGATTTTGCACGGAAGCCATCAAAGCTTCTGCGCGCGCCACCAGGGAAACGATGTCATCGAAGCCGGCGGCCATTGCCGCATCCGCCACATCGTACCGGATTTTGCGGTCATCCAGGACATTTCTGGCGCGCAAGGCGAAGAAATCGAGCACTTCCTTGCCCACCACACCGCTTCCCCGCTTCATAAGCCCCGCTTCTTCGTGGACTTTCGCGGCGGTTTGCAGCACATCGCCCAGCGTCAGAGGCAGCCGGCGGTCAAGCATAATTTGCACGATTCCGGAAGCCTGGCGGCGCAGCGCATAGGGATCCTGGGAACCGGTGGGGATGATGCCGATCGAGAAACAGCCGACAATCGTATCGATTTTATCGGCGATGCTCACCAGGGCGCCGACCAGGGAAGCCGGGCTTTCGTCCCCTGAAAACCGCGGCTGGTAATGCTCGAATACGGCGCGCGCCACTGTCTCCTTCTCTCCGGCTTTGCGGGCGTAATCTTCGCCCATGACCCCCTGCAGTTCGGGAAATTCGTACACCATCTGGCTGGCGAGGTCGAATTTGCAGATCGCCGCCGCGCGTTTGACATCCTCCGCGGTTTCCGGATCGGCCTGCACGCGGTCGCATAACTTTTCGGCAATCCGGCCGATGCGCCTGACTTTATCCCCCACCGTTCCCAATTCCTCGTGGAAGATCGTCGATTCAAGACGGTTTAGGGCGGTTTCGATCGGCATTTTCAGGTCTTCCTCGTAGAAAAACATCGCATCCGACAAGCGGGCCCGCAGCACTTTTTCGTTGCCCCTGGCCACTTGCGCAAGCGAAGTGCGGTCTCCGTTGCGGACGGTGACAAAGTAGGGCAACAAATTTCCTTCCCGGTCCAGGACCGGAAAATACCTCTGATGCTCCCGCATGGAAGTAATGAGCACATCCTTGGGAATGGTCAGAAATTCGGGATCAAAACCGCCATACAGCACCGTCGGATACTCGACGAGCTGCGTCACTTCTTCCAATAGGCCGTCGTTGATCTGAATATGCCAGCCTTTTTCCTCCGCCAGGCTCCGGATTTGCTCCACTATGTTCTTTTGCCTCTCGTCGATGTCGGCGATGACGAACTGGCTCCTCAACGCTTCGGCATAGTCGGAAGCGTTCTGAAGTTTCACCGGGTTTCCCAGGAAACGGTGTCCCTGCGTCACGTTACCTGTTGCCACTCCGGCGAGTTCGAACGGGACGACGTCTTGTCCGAACATGACGGTAAGCCAGCGGATGGGCCGGACAAATTTCAGATCGTACCCGCCCCAGCGCATATTTTTCGGAAAATTCAACCCGCTGACAAGAGCGGGAAGCTGTTCCCGAAGGATGCCGGCGGTATCCATGCCGATGCTGTTTTTGGCCGCATACACGTACTCCACGCCGTTCAGTTCTTTAAAAAACAAACGGTCCGGTTCGACGTTCTGGCTTCTGGCAAAGCCGAGCGCCGCTTTGCTCCAACCGCCGTTTTCGTCGAGAGCTATTTTCCGCGACGGCCCTTTGACTTCCACATAGTAATCGGACTGCTTTTCTTCGACGTCTTTCAGCAACACGGCGATCCGGCGGGGAGTGGCGAATATTTTGGAACCGGCGAAACCGATCCGTTGTTCTTCCAGCCATTTTTCCAACTTCTCCCGCAATTGCAATACCGCTCCGCGCACGAAACGCGCCGGGATTTCTTCCATGCCGATTTCCAAAAGCAGATCTTTAGCCATGAACCGTCCCTCCTTGCGCTTGTTTTGCGAGCATCGGGAATCCGAGCCGTTCGCGTTCTTCCAGATAAGTCGCGGCGCAGGAACGGGCCAAATTGCGCACGCGCATAATGTAGCCTGTCCGTTCGGTTACGCTGATCACGCCGCGGGCATCGAGCAGATTGAACGTGTGCGAACATTTGAGCACGTAATCATAAGCGGGAAACACCAGGTTTTGCTCCAGCGCTTTCTTCGCTTCCTGTTCGTACATGTTGAACAAGGACAACAGCAGCTTCGGATCGGACACCTCGAATGTGTATTTGGAATGTTCGTATTCCTGTTGGCGGAACACATCGCCGTACGTCACGCCGTCGACCCATTCCAGTTCGAAAACGTTCTCCTTGTCCTGAATATAGGAAGCAAGCCGTTCCAGGCCATATGTGATTTCCACCGCCACCGGACTGGCATCTATGCCGCCTACCTGTTGAAAGTAGGTGAACTGCGTAACTTCCATCCCGTCCAGCCACACTTCCCAGCCCAGGCCCCAAGCTCCCAGCGTCGGAGCTTCCCAGTTGTCCTCCACGAAGCGGATATCATGATGCAGAGGATCGATCCCGAGTCTTCGCAAACTGTCCAAATAGATGTCCTGGATGTTGTCGGGAGAAGGTTTCATAATGACCTGATACTGGTGGTGCTGATACAGCCGGTTCGGGTTTTCTCCGTACCTGCCGTCCACGGGACGCCTGGAAGGTTCTACGTAAGCGACGTTCCAAGGTTCCGGACCGATGCTTTTCAAAAAGGTCATCGGGTTCATCGTCCCCGCGCCTTTCTCTACATCGTAAGGCTGCATAATGATACAATTTTGTTCAGCCCAAAATTGGTGAAGAATCAGAATCATTTGCTGGAAATTGATCGCCACAGCGCTCCGCCTCCTTTATATGGGAAATTCAATGTGAAAAATGTTCCTTCCACAAGAAAAAATCCCGCCTCTATGCTCGTATCCGAGGCATAGGGACGAGATGTTCTCCCGCGGTTCCACCCTATTTGACACCGGCGGAATAGGCAGCCGGCGTCCGCTTTTCTTCAAATCCGCATTCGGGAAGTGCCGTTCATTCAGCGCACAGACCGGGCTCGCACCATTCCCGGTTCGCTGGGCTATGCGGCATGAATTACTCTTCTCCGTCATCATGCAAAATATCCAATTTGTCCCTTGTTTGAGTCCATCTATAGAATATAGCAAAAAATATGAATGTTGTAAAGGAAAATTTTTGCGACCACAATAAAAAACGGTTCAGGGGATGTTGTCCATCTGATCCAGAAATTGCCTTGACCTCCATTGAATGCCGAGATGCGTGTCAAAAAACAAACGAATGCATTGTCTGATTTGCGCCCGGGTATTCTTTTTTAATTCGATTTTCCCTAACCGTCTCAAGTCGAGCCGCTGGTACAAACCCAACAGTTTCAATACCGTTCCGTCCGCTTGTATGAAATGGGGATCGCGCAGTTGAGTCCGGCAGCGCCGGCATACGGTGCCGCCTGCCGCCGCGCTTACCCCCCACCCCGCGGCCTTTTCCCCGGCGGGAAGTTTTTCGCCGCATGAAACGCATTCCGCCAGCACCGGGGCGTAACCGGCCGCTTCCAACATCTTCATTTCGTAAACATGGGTGACGGTTTCGCTGTCTTTTCCTTCCTCAATGGCGTTCAAAGCGGCCGATAATTGTCCGAACAAATAGGCGCTTGCATCCAGCTCGCCCAAAATGCGGTCTGTCATTTCCGCCAAATAAGACGAATAAGCCATGGCATCAAGCTTTTCTCTTAAGGAATGGCGGGGGGAAACGATTTCTCCGCCGTTTAAGGTGCCCATACTTCCGGGGCGCGATTGAAAATATGTATAATAGCCATGCGTAAAAAGCTGCGTGATGGCCGAGTGCCTGCTGCCCAGCTTTTTGGCCCCCCGCGCCATCACGGCAACTTTTCCTTTGTCAGGCGTGTATAACGTGATGATTTTATTGCTCTCCCCATAATCAATACCGCGTATCACAATTCCTTCTACCGTATGAAGCATCTTAATCCTCTTCCCCGATTTTTCGCAGGACGTCAATTCATGGGATCATATTGGTCTTCATCCGCCTCCGCTTCCTCCCGATCGAACCAGTCCCATTCGTCTGCTTGTCTACGGACGATTTGTTTGTATAACAAATAGGCATCCACATCACCGGTCATGGTAAAATACTTCCACGAAAAATCGCGCATTCGTACCATCCTTTCCGGTAAAGATTCCTTCTATACATCGTAGATTGCTACAAGCAGGCGTTAAATATGTCTTGCAATTAGTGGCATCCGGGCCGGAGACCGCCTGAAGCCGCCTAGTCGCGAAAACCGAGATCTTTCAGGATAGGTTCGTAATTGCGCCAGTCTTTCTTGACTTTGACCCACAGTTCCAAATAAATTTTCGAACCCAAAAGCGCCTCGATATCTTGACGGGCCAAGCTGCCGACCTGTTTGAGCATGGTGCCGTGTTTCCCGATAATAATCCCTTTTTGCGACTCGCGTTCCACAAAAATGACGGCGCCGATATAGACGATCCCATTCTCCTTCACACGCATGTCTTCGATCGTTACGGCGATGGAATGAGGCACTTCGTCTCTCGTCAGCTGTAAAATTTTTTCGCGGATCAGTTCGGCGCATACAAATTGCTCGGGGTGGTCGGTAATTTGATCGTCCGGATAATATTTCGGCCCCTCGGGCAAATATTTGGATATTTGCTCCAGCAAAGTGTTCACATTGTTGCCGAGCAAGGCGGATACCGGAACAATTTCCGCAAAATTCATAATCGTTTTATACTGATCGATAACGGGAAGCAGCTCTTCCGGATGAACCTTGTCGATTTTGTTCAACACCAGCAAAACCGGTGTGGATACGGTTTTTAACCGCTCCATAATATACCGTTCTCCGCCCCCGAGTTTTTCCGTGACATCAGTCAAAAACAAAATGGCATCGACTTCTTCCAGGGCGCTTTGCGCCGCTTTTACCATATAATCGCCAAGTTTCGAGGTCGGCTTGTGGATCCCCGGCGTGTCCAGGAAGACGATCTGCATATCCCCGGTCGTGTATACGCCGTGAATTTTGTTTCGCGTCGTTTGGGGCTTGTCGGACATAATGGCGACTTTCTGGCCGATGATTTGATTCATTAACGTCGATTTGCCCACATTGGGTCTTCCGATGATGGCCACAAATCCGGATTTGAACGATGAATTGTTCATGTTTCCTCCTTTGGGACGATATTCGACCGTGATTTTTATCCCTATCAACTCTGCGACGATCTGTCCAATGTAAAGGCGCCGGGCAACAGGGCAGCTACCGTTGTCCGCGCGATATCCCCGCGGAGATTTCCCATGAAAACCGGCATATCCGGGTCGCACAATTCGCTTAACACCTGCCGGCAAACCCCGCACGGAGTGATGGGCGCCTCCGTATCGCCGACGACGGCGATCGCGCGGAAACTGCGCGGCTTGTGCCCGTCGGCAATAGCCCGGAACAAAGCCGTCCGCTCCGCGCAATTGGTCGGGCCGAACGCGGCATTTTCAACATTGCAGCCGTACAGGATTTGACCGTCAAACGTAAGCAGAGCGCTCCCGACGGCAAATCCGGAATACGGCGCATAAGCGCGGTTACGGGCCAGGATGGCATGTTCCATAAGCTTTTTCCCGTCGACCATTCGCATCCACCATTCCCTGCTTTTATGGTTTATAGTTGCGGATCACTGTCCCGGCGGTCCTAACCGACGGTTGTCAGATGATACGCGACCGCCGTGATCGTTGTGCCGATCAAAGCGCCTAAAATCAGCGACGGCAATCCCCTGCGTTTTTTATCATACAATACAATCATAACCAACAATGAGAGGCTAAATGACAACAGAAAAACAATCGCTTCCCACACCAACAACGTCATCAACGTCGAAACGGCGAATGAAAAGGCGGAAAACAAACTGGGCCGCACCATCCGGCCGCGGTCGGAAAATCTTGTTTCGATGACGATGACCGTCAGGGCGACAAGCGCCAGCAAAACCCAGATCAAGCTTGTGCCGAAAGTGTTGTCGGGGCTTCCCGCATGACGAAAAAAGCGGTCGATCGGGTCGAAGAAAACGACCGAACCGACGGCGACAGCAAAAACCGCAGTCACAAACACTGCGGCTGCGGCGACATCTTTTGCGGTTTTGGCGACCGGATGCCGCGTCGGCATGGCCAAATCCACCGCTTTCTCCAAGGCTGTGTTCATCAGTTCGGCCATGACGACGAGCGTGATGGCCATAAGCAAAAACAACACATCGGTTCGCGGCACACGCAAAACCAGTGCCAAGAGCAGTACACAAAAGGAAACAAAAAAATGAAATTTCAAATTTCTCTGCGAACTCAAAGCATACCTCATGCCTTCGTAAGCGTAACGAAAACTTTGAAACCACCGTTTCGCATTCATTCGCGCTTCAAACCCGCCCTTGTCAAAATCTTCTCCTGCTTGTCGAACATTTTTTTTTCCGCTTGTTCATCCTGGTGATCGTAACCGAGCAAATGCAACAAACCGTGCACGAACAAAAAACCGAGTTCCCGTTCCAAAGAATGCCCGTATTCCTCTGCCTGGGCAACCGCACGCTGCACGGATATCACAATATCTCCCAGCGGTTCGGCGAGGCCGTCTTGGAAAATCAAGTCCGGCTCGCCATCGACCGTTTCCCGCATGGCGAACGACAGCACATCGGTCGGCCGGTCGATCCCGCGGTATTCGCGGTTTAACTGTTGAATTTTCTCATCGTCGACGAAAGTCAGCGCCACTTCACCGGAACCGACGCCTTCGATTTCACCCGTGATCTGCATAAGCTGTTCGAACCGGGCAATCCACGTTTCCGGAATTTCCATGATGTCCTGGTCATTATTCCATTCCAACGTCAGGCTCAAACTGTGTCCGCCTCCTTGGTTCCTGCCGGTTTCTCGGCTTCCTGCGGATACTCGATGCGCGAATGAAAAATGCCGAGCAACGCTTCTTTTAAAGTTTTCCCGATGATATCCAATTCTTTGAGCGTAAGGTCGCATTCGTTGAATTGTCCGTCGTCCAGACGGCTTTTGATAATTTTTTGCACCATCGAACCGATTTGTTCAATCGTCGGGTTTCTTAGCGAACGGACAGCCGCCTCCACAGAATCGGCGATGCCGACAATCGCCGCTTCCTTCGTCTGCGCTTTCGGTCCGGGATAGCGAAAATCGCTTTCCGACACTTCTTTATGTTCGCCATTCCCGTTTTCTTCATACTGTTTTTTCGCCTTGTGGTAAAAGTAATGCAGCAGCGTCGTTCCATGGTGCTGTTCGGCGATATCCCGGATCGCTTTCGGAATTTTGTATTCTTTCAACATTTCAACGCCGTCTCTGGCGTGAGCGATAATAATGGATTTGCTTAAGTACGGGTCGATCCGGTCATGCGGATTTTCGATGTTGGTCTGATTTTCGATAAAATAACTGGGTCGCTTTGTTTTGCCGATGTCGTGGTAAAACGAACCTACCCGGCAAAGCAGACCGTCGGCGCCGATCGATTCCGCTGCCGCTTCCGACAAATTGCCTACCATCACGCTGTGATGGTAAGTACCCGGCGTCTCGATGAGCAGTTTGCGCAGAAGCGGATGGTTCGGATTGGATAGTTCCAACAATTTCAACGGCGACAAGATGCCGAAGGCCGACTCGAAAAACGGCAACAGGCCGATGACGAGCACCGCTGTCAATACGCCGCAGGCCGCTGCGGACGACAGCGTGTACAGCCATTCTTTACGTCCGTCCACATTTGACAGCAGCAAGATGGCCGCCACTGTCAATACCGCGAACAACGAAACCAGAAAGCCGGCCCGCAATACCGTCGATCTGCGGTTTGCCTGATGGACGGCAAACACGCCGACGAAAGAAGCGATGACGAAAACGAGGCCGAAGCGGAAATCAAACAACCGGTCCTGATCCAGATTGAAAAACACACTGGCCATGATCCCGAACAACGGTGTGGAGAAATAAGCCAGGTTCATATTCAACAAAATCGCGATCAGAACACTTCCCATGGCGACGGGAGCGATATATCCGACAAACGGATATTCCAGAGTCTGGGCTACGGAAACAATTTTCATGGCCAACATGTTAAGGAAGTAAATCAGCACGAGCAGAAGAAGTTGCACATTGCCCTGGTACACGGCGGGGGAACTTTGACGGACATACATGAAAAGCGCCGCAACCATGATGACGACGAACAAGAGCAGCCCCAATCGCGGTTTGTAGTCCGAATTGCCCTTCAACAGGTCATTTTCCGCAAGGAGTTGATAAATGTCTTCCGTAATGATCTGGTTTTTGTCCACAAGCAGTTCATTTTTGTCGATATAAACCGGTTTGGTTTGTTCTCTCGCTTCGGCGCGCGCCTGCTCCGTCCCTTTCTGGTCATAGAACTTGTTCGGGGAAATCGCCACGCGGGCTATTTCTTGCACAATCTCCCTTGAAGCCGTTTTGGATAATGAGGATGTGCTCACCAATTCCGCGACTTTTGCGCGGGCTGCCTGCGCATCGGTCACTTGGTCCGCCATCAGCTTCTCGACGATTTCTTTGGCCACCGGCTCCATTTCGTCGATATCTTCTTTGGTCAGGCGGGGGATTTTGAAAAACGTTTCCTCCGAAATACGGTACTGCTGATCGTTTAGTTTGCGTTGCATTTCAAGCAACAATTCCTCGCTGTACTGGCCGGTTTCCCGCAAACTTTTCACCGAGTTGGCGAACATGTCGCTGACGAGGGTCGGCAGTACCGTCCTGTATATGCTCACTTTGTCTGCTGTGCTGACATCGGTATCCAGATTGATTTGCCGGAATTTTTCGAAAATCGCCTCCACAATCGCCACGTTTTTGACAGGAACGATGCGGTACACGGGTTGGACAGCCTGGGCGGCTTTTTCCCTGGCTTTTTCCGTTCCGGATTTGTTCTCAATTTGCCTGGGCGCGTAAATCGCTTTCTCGCTTCTCGCCCCGACCTCGATGTCGTACGTGGGAGGAATGATGTTGCCATACAGCATAAAATACATGAGCAGAGCAAGCAGTATAAAAAGAAGAAAGCGCACCCCGGCGCTGTATTTCCATCCGCTCAATCGGTATTGAAACCTGGATTTGACCGTATCTCCGTTCTTGAATACCACGGCACCCGTCGCCCTCCTTCCCCATAACGTCTTTAAGCGCAGGGCGTTACGCATCTTTTCCTTTACTGTTCTGGTAAGCCAGGATGATTTTTTGTACGAGCGAATGCCGGACGACATCCTGCTCGGCGAAATACATAAATCCGATGTCTTCGATGTTGCGGAGAATCCGCTCCGCCTCCACCAGCCCGGACTGTTTTCCGGGAGGCAAGTCGATTTGGGTCACGTCGCCGGTGACCACCATCTTCGAACCGAATCCAAGCCGGGTAAGAAACATCTTCATCTGTTCCGGCGTCGTATTTTGCGCTTCGTCCAGGATGATGAAGGAATCGTCCAGCGTCCGTCCCCTCATGTAGGCCAAGGGAGCGATTTCGATCAGTCCCCTCTCCAGCGACTTGGCCACTTGATCCGGATTCAGGATATCGTTAAGTGCATCATACAATGGTCTTAAATAAGGGTCAACCTTTTCCTGGAGATCTCCCGGCAGAAAACCGAGGTTTTCTCCCGCTTCGACTGCAGGACGGGTAAGGACGATGCGCTTGACTGACCCGGCTTTTAACGCGGCGACCGCCATGACGGCCGCAAGATACGTTTTTCCGGTACCGGCGGGGCCGATTCCGAAGACGATATCTTTATCGCGTATCAGCGACACGTACCGCCTCTGCCCTATCGTTTTGGGCCGGATCGGTTTTCCTTTGTAAGTGACGGCAATCTCGCCCTTGAACAGTTCCAGAAGTTGGTCCGCTTTCATCTGCTTGGAAAGCTCAAGGGCGTAAAGGATATCCCTTTCCGTCAACGTATAGTTGTTGCGCACCAGTTCGACCAACACTTCAAACAAATGTTCCAGTCGGGCGACTTCTTTTGCCGGACCGCGGATAACCAGTTCTTCCGCCCGCGACAATATTTTGGCCTCGGTCCGTTCTTCAATCAAGTGCAGGAACCGGTCGCCGGGACCGAACAAGGCAAGTCCCTCATCCGCATGGTTTAATGCAATTCTCGCGCTTTGAGCATGATCCAGCAACAGGCTTCATTCTCCTTGATCTCCTTAATTTTGAATAATAGGTTGTTCTTGTTCGATATATTCTTCCACCTCAAAATGCACTTCCATATAAACTTTACCATTCTCTGTCCTTTCATGCAAAACTTTTTCCCCGGTAATTTTCGAATCAGGGCCGGCGCCGACAAGAAGATCGGCCCGCGCCCGTTCCAGTCCCATCTGTTTGGCGGCGGCCGGATCAACCGCCTGTTTGTCGGTCCGGACTTCCATAAGCTTTTCCGTCTGCCATCCAAACGGCAGCGTAAATTGCCTCCATTGCAATGTTGTACGATTGACGACCGTTTCATACTTGTCAAACGGCAATTTTCCGTATCCCGTCACCTGCACCCCGTATTTTCCGATGACCAGATAAGAACGGTTTTTATTCTCCCCCGTATACACTTTGTATGTTTGGGTCAGCGGCACTTCGATGTTCGCCGTGTACCAGACGAGCCCCTTGACTTTGCCTTTCGCAACGACCGCCTGCATCCCGTTTCCGACCAATCCCGAAATCAGCACGTCCCCTTTTCGCACATATGTGTTCGGTTTGACCATCGGCCGGCCTTTTTCCGCATAAATTTCAGTAACCAGGGCGTTTTTGGCGGCCACTAAATTTCGGGGATTCGACAGCGGCGTCTCTTGCGGTTTCCGCGATTCCACAACCTTGATCCATATATGCGTCCCCCGGATTTCAACGCCGATCCATGCCGCATCGGGCAGATGCGCCTGTATGCCCCTGGCGAGCGCGTCGGGATCCTTTAAACGGAATTTCCATTGAAACGGATAAATCCCTTCTTTCCTGGCGGCTTGCAATATTTGATTGTCAGACAATTTTTCGTTTCCGTCCACCTCCACATTCCAAACAACGGACGAAAGAAGGTATAAGCCGACCACAAAGCAGGCCATGCCGGCAACAAAAAATTTGCGCCTGCCCACTTTATTCAGAAAAAACGGCAGGCCGTAACGTTGCAGTACATGCACCCGACAGCCTGTCTGCTTTAAAAACGGGCGGAGCCGGAAATAATCCCGGACGGTCATCTTCATTTCCGCTTTTTGTCGATTCGTAATCACAATGTCCCAAGGCAAGCAACGCCTGTCCACCAGCAAATTGAGCAGTTGTTCGAAATTGCCGCCGCGGATTTCGACTTTGACATATCCCCGAACGGCAGCCAGGAAAAACGATTGCATAAATTTTCCCACCTCTTCTTTCGTTATGGGATGTATTTAATCTCGTTATGGAATGTACTTAATCTCATAGATGGTGCCTTCCACGAACACTTCCTCCGATAAAATGGCCCGAATGGCGAGGTTTTTTCCATGAACCTCCAATTGTCCTTTCGTTAAATCCAACTTCAGCAGTTCTTCAGAAAAATGAAGGACCCCGCGATGGCTTTCAATATATAATTGAACATTGCCGATCATCGTCACTCTCGGCAAATTCATTACGACGTCAGGCGGAAGATCGAGGATTTTGGTTGTCCAACCTTTCAGCTTGCGTTGCAAACGGCGCATACCTGTCCGATTCCCCTTCCCTTCCGTTCATCGTTTTTACAAAATTATGCTCAGGACGGGCTTTTTATGAAAATTAAAAAACCGATCCTTAAAAAAGATCGGTTTATTTGTAGCCAAGTTAATTAACGGACACGGAGAAACTGTCGATTCATTGTGCAAATCATTGTGCAAAATCGTCAGAAAGTGAATGATTGCCTTCCGTAAAGGATGGGGATCCGCTCTTCACCTTATGGTGACACCCAACCCAACGAATCGTACAATCGTTAATTGGTCAATTTCCCCTTATTTCCCGATGTAAGGAACCGGAAAGACGCTATTTGCCCCATTCACTCCAAAAAATACGTAAATGGGTGCCAATAGCGTTATCTGGATTCGTAAAAAAGTAAGCGTCAAACCTTTCCCACCTTCAACATCTGGTGACATCTGTGTGAAAATGAAGGCAATCTTTTAAGCAGGAGGTTGCCTCAATGAATCCCAAAGATCAACTCCGTCAACTTTGGGCCGCGCGC
>Ga0207865_100091_pt1 | contig 112857 bp, 100 predicted proteins | sample HigsolmetaAR204D_FD_184836 | JGI IMG/M metagenome (GOLD analysis project Ga0207865, IMG submission 184836) | Ionic liquid and high solid enriched microbial communities from the Joint BioEnergy Institute, USA - AR20-4-D (SPAdes) (version 2) ... | reverse complement strand
CGTACCCAGTCAATGTAAGATATACACATATTTAAGAAATAATGTTAGGAACTTTGTCGAAAAATATTTTTTTGACACCCCTGAAACGGCTACAACCGTTGATATATCAACATTTATAGAGGGAGGGATATTTTACGATCTCCGGTTCCACCAAGTCCGCTTCGGAAATCCCCGGGACGCGGCAGCGGGTCAGCTCTTCCCAGGTCATGCCCCCGTCCGCGGAACGGTAAATATTGTTCGGCCGCGTGGCGGAGCGGGCGAGTATGTACAGGTTCCCGGAATCGGCCACCGTCAGTTTTTCCACCACACTGGCCGGCAAGTTCAATTGCTTCGCTTCGCCGGTTTTCAGATCATAACGGTACAGCCTGTCTTCCATCCCGTAAGAGCCCACGATGTAAAGGACCTGATCCTTTTTGCCGTAACGGAGGAGGGAGAATTCCTCTTTATCCATTTGCAGGACTTTTGAAAACCGCTTCGCCGATACGTCAAATTTGGCCAAATAGACAAAATCGCTTTGATAATTGGTTAAAAAATAAATTTCGTTTTCGGAGACATATACGAATTCCCCTTCGAGATGGGGTTCCTCCGCGTCCGGGATCAGGGGGAAGTCGTTGCCGCCAGCGCGGACATAGCCGCGCGAATGGCTGTTGCTGAAAAATTTTCCGTATACTACGCTATTTTCCCCGGGGCTGACGGCGCAAAGGGTCGTCCCGGCGTCTTTTCCTTCCAGGATCAGGGTTTCTTTCCCCGTTTCGATATCGTAAACATACGTGTTCAAAAACGTGGGATTGTTTTTCGTCGTCGTGTAATATAACCGTCTTCCGTCCTCCGAGAGATCGATGAAAAAATGACGCTCCCCTTCCTGGACGCGAAGCGGCACCCATTCGCCGCCGTGCGGGGGAAGGGCGTAGATTTGCAGATTTTCATCGCCGTCTTTGTCGAAGCTGGCAATCAGAAAGCGGCCTTCCTTGTCAAAGCGCAGCGCATCCGTGTTTTGGCCGTAGAAGGCGAAGGGATAGGGGAAGGCATTGGGCAAATCCATCGCCCAAAGATTGTACCGGCCGTTTATGTTGGCGCTGAAAACCAATTGTTTTTCGTCTGGACTGACGGCGAAATTTTCCACGTGAACGACACGGAAAAAGTTTTCCGCATCAGGTTTGGAAAAACGGAGCATACTTCCACTTCCTTTCCGAATTTTACTATTATTCTATCAGAATCCCGGGATAAAGACACGGGGCGAAATGAAGCCATTTTTGCTAGAATGGAAGGTAGTAAGATGAAGAGAAGGGGATGAGGCGGAAGTGAAAAAGCAGATTTTAAAAAACGATTGGGCTCCCCTTTTGGAAGAGGAATTTGAAAAACCGTACTACTTGAAACTGAGGGCTTTTTTGAAAAAGGAATATATGACCCGGACCATCTATCCGAACATGTACGATATTTTTAACGCCCTCCATTACACGCCTTTCAGCAAAGTGAAGGCGGTGATTTTGGGACAGGATCCTTATCACGGGCCCAACCAGGCCCACGGCCTCAGCTTTTCCGTAAAGCCGGGGGTTAAACCGCCCCCTTCCTTAAAAAATATCTTTGCCGAACTTCACAACGATTTGGGCTGCCCCATACCCGATCACGGCTGTTTGATTCCTTGGGCCGAACAGGGGGTCCTCCTGTTAAATACGGTTTTGACGGTCCGCGAAGGCCAGCCCAATTCCCACCGGGGCGTGGGATGGGAGATCTTTACCGACCGGGTCATCGAAGTTCTCAACCAAAGGGAAGAGCCGGTCGTGTACATTTTGTGGGGGAGCGCCGCCCAAAGCAAAGTTTCGTTGATCGACACATCCAAGCATTACATCATCCGTTCCCCCCATCCGAGTCCTCTGTCGGCGCACCGCGGCTTTTTCGGCAGCCGTCCCTTTTCCAAAACGAACGCCATATTGCGGCAGCTGGGATTGGAAGAAATCGATTGGGAAATTCCCAAATTGGCCGAATTCCGGCAATCGCTGGCCCGCTGATCAAGGATGGGCAAGGTTTTTCCGTCCGGGAGGAAACCTTCCGGCCTCCCGCATCCCGTTTCCTGACATCCGCAGAGTCCGAACGGACGGAAAGCAACAACTCCCCGAACATTTTTGCAAGCTTTACAGAATCCGCAGGACCCATAACCGTCGGAAAGGCATCCTTGTCCGGGGGGCGGTTGCCGCCCCTCCGAAAGATTCGCCGGAAGCGGATTAAAAAAATTGCAAATTTTTATGACCCTGCTCATTAATATGAGATAGATGAAAAAGATTTGAAAAGATCGGGCGAGGTTCGACGCAAACATGAGGTGTTTTCCATGTTGAATTCCCGCATGCGCATCATTTTGCAGGAGCTGTTGGGGGCGAGTTCCCCCTTGACGAGCGAATATTTGGCGAAGGTTGCCAGCGTCACGTCACGGACGATCCGTTATGACATGCGGATGTTGGAGGAAGCCGTTGCCGGCCACGGCGCGCGGATCGAATCGATGCGCGGGACCGGCTATCTGTTGAAAATCATCGACAAGGAAAAATTTAAAAATTTTTTGACCGATGTTGCGGAGATTGATTCCCGCCACGGCCGGATCATCCCCCTTTACCCGGAAGACCGCGTCCGCTACATGATCCGCCGCCTGCTCTTGACCAACCATTATTTGAAATTGGAAGATTTGGCGGATGAACTTTTTGTCAGCCGCTCCACCGTGCAGATGGATTTCAAGGCCGTCAAAAAAATTTTCCGGTCCAACGGGATCGAAATCGTTTCGAAACCGAATTACGGCATCAAAATTAAGGGGGATGAAAAAAAGCTCCGGTTCATGCTGTCGGAATATCTTTTCAACCGCAGGGACGATATCCACCGGTTGATTACGGAATTCCCTTTTTTGCCTTCCCGGGAAATCGCCGGGATTCAGAGGATCATTTTGGAAAAAATGGGCCGATACGGGCTTGTCATGACCGACATTGCCCTGACGAACCTCATCGTCCACATCGCCATCAGCTGTGCAAGGATCCGGAACAAAAATTATGTTTCCATGCCTTCCGTTGAAGAAAAGGAGATCATGAACAAGAGGGAACATAAAATCGCCGAAGAAATAGTCCGCCAATTGGAAAAGGAAATCCAGGTCAAATTCCCTCCGCAGGAGATCGCCTATATCACCCTCCATTTGCTGGGGAACCGCCTGTTCCACGAGGACCGTACGGACCAGGAAGAAGTGAAATCGCTGCTGGACGGCCCGCCGGGCGAATTGGCGAAAGAGATCATACGGAGAGTGGAAGAAAAAATGCACCTGGGGATCGCGGGGGACCGGAAACTCGCCATCAGTCTCGTCCTGCATCTGGAGCCCGCGATCAACCGCCACCGGTTCGGCATGAATTTGCGCAACCCCCTGCTGGAGGATATTAAAACGAATTACCCGTTGGCCTTCGAGGCGGGGGTCATCGCCAGCACGGTGATCCAGGAAAGGCTGGGAATCAAAATTGAGGAGAGCGAGATCGGCTATTTGGCTATCCATTTCGGCGCGGCGATCGAAAGAAGGAAAAGGCCTTCCCCCCGGAAAAGATGCCTCATCATTTGCGCCTCCGGAGCGGGGAGCGCCTATCTGTTGATGTATAAAATCAAGGAGGCGTTCGGATCGAAGATCGAGATTGTGGATACGACCGGTTATTACAACCGGAAAACTTTCCCCTTCGGTGAAATCGATTTCATCATCAGCACCATCCCGATCCGCGAGCCGATGAACGTCCCCGTCATTCAGGTGAACACCATCCTGGGAGAGGGCGATGTGCGGAAAATCGCCCGGTTCCTTTCCGAAAGGGACGGGAATCCGCTGGAAAAATATTCGGGGAAGGATCTCATCTTTCTGCAAAAATCCTTTGCGGCGAAGGAAGAGGTGATCTCCTTTCTCTGCGAAAAATTAAAAGAAAGGGGAATGATCCCGGACGGCTTTTTCGATTCGGTGATGGAAAGGGAGGAAATCGCCCCCACCTGCTTCGGCAATCTTGTGGCCATCCCCCATCCGATGGTCCCGCAAACGGATACCACCTTTTGGTCCGTTTGCACGCTGAAAAAACCGATCCAATGGTCCGATAAAAGGGTGCAGCTGGTTTTCCTGTTAAGCGTGCAAAAAAAGAACGCGAAGGATTTGCAGGAGATGTACAAAATCTTGATCCGCGTCCTGGACGATCCTGCCATCGTCCAGCAGCTTGTAAAAGCGGACACCTATGAAGCGTTCGCCAGCGTGTTTTACGACGCTTTCGTCAAGGAGACCCCGGGCGCGTAAACGCCCTTCCCGAAAATTCCGGACCGGATGGGGGAAGGGAACGGGGAAGCGGAAGGAGCCGAATTCGCCCGGAAAGTTTCAGGAAGGGAGGCCGGCGCAGGCTCCGGAGCCCGGAAGCAAGGAATGGACGGTCGATGCAAGTTCCGGCTGCGGCCCGCAAACCTTTCCCAATCCCGTTTCGCCATCCGGTTTCTCCCTCTTGGAATGGGCCGGCGCCCCGCGATTGGTCCGGTCCGGAAATCCATCCTTCGAAATTTTTCCTGTATTGAATTCTTATCCGACGGAAATCATCCAAAATTGCTTCCCGCTTTGAAACATTCCGGTTACGGGTCCTGAAGCCGGCTGAAAAAAGGCGACGGAGCCGGAAGAACTTTCCCGGATCTCCGGCCGCTTCCCGATCCCGGACATCCGATGACGGGAAAAAATACGGAAAGAGCCGTTGAAGCATTCCTTCCCTGTTTCCTCAGACACGGAACGGGAATGCCTCACGGCTTTTTGATTTGCAAAACCGGGCGGGCCATTGCGGAACGAAAAATCTTTCCTCTCCCGCCGCCCAAGGCCGCAGGCCGCACGGCTTCTTCCCGGTTCCCCTTCGGGCGGCTTTCCGCGGTTTCCGATTTTGAAAACATCCTTTTCCTCATCCTTAAGGAAAAAAATTGGATGCAAATTGGAGGATTTTTTCTTTAACCTGTAAGTGAGATTAACAGATCTGACCGATTCAATTCAGGAAAGGATGTGAATGATGGATCGGCGGGAGGAAACGATCTTTCAGATGATTCTTCACAGCGGGAATGGAAAAAGCCTGGCGATGGAAGCGATTTCGTTCGCCCGGATGGACAATTTTTCCGAAGCGGAAAACGCCCTGAAAGAGGCGGAGAAGGAAATCAACGAAGCCCACCGCGTTCAGACCGCCTTGATTCAAGAAGAAGTCAGCGGAAAAGGGATTCCCGTTTCCCTGCTGATGGTCCACGCCCAGGATCACTTGATGACGGCAATAACGGTCAAAGAGCTGGCCAATGAATTGATCCGGCTTTACCGGAAAATGAATGGAGGGGAAAAGGAATGAAGACGGGGCTGAAGATTGCGACGATCGGCGGCGGCTCAAGTTACACGCCCGAACTGATCGAAGGTTTTATCAAGCGTTACGATGAGTTGCCCGTTTCGGAAATCTGGCTCGTGGATATCGAAGAAGGGAAAGAAAAATTGGAAATCGTCGGGAACCTGGCGAAAAGGATGGTGAAAAAAAGCGGGCTTCCCATTGACGTGCATTTGACCCTCGACCGGAAAGCGGCGCTGGAAGGGGCGGATTTTGTCACGACCCAATTCCGGGTCGGCCGGATGGAAGCGCGCATCAAGGATGAGAAGATTCCGTTGAAATACGGCGTTATCGGCCAGGAAACGAACGGTCCCGGCGGCCTGTTTAAAGCGTTGCGGACCATCCCCGTCATTTTGGACATTTGCCGGGAAATGGAGAAATATTGCCCCGACGCCTGGCTCATCAATTTTACCAACCCGGCCGGGATGGTTACGGAAGCGGTGCTGCGGTATTCCAACATCCAAAAGGTCGTCGGGCTTTGCAATGTTCCGATCGGCATGGAAATGGCCGTGGCCAGGATGCTGAATGTGGATCATTCGCGGATCCGCATCGACTTTGCGGGTTTAAACCATATGGTGTTCGGGCTCGATGTCTATTTGGACGGGGAAAGCATCATGGACAAGGTCATCGGGATGGTCACGGATCCGAAGAACACGGAAGTCGTCAAAAATGTCCCCGGGGCCGGCTGGGAGCCTTCCTTCATCAAAGCCCTCCGCCTCCTGCCCTGTCCGTACCATCAATATTATTTTAAAACCCGGGAAATGACGGAGAAGGTGCTGGAAGAGGCAAAGACCTACGGGACGCGGGGGGAAGTCGTGCAAAAATTGGAAGAGGAATTGTTCGAACTATACAAAGATCCGAATCTCGACGTCAAACCCCCCCAATTGGAAAAAAGAGGGGGCGCCTACTATTCGGAAGCGGCGGTCCGTTTAATATCCAGCCTATACAATGACAAGAAGGACATCCAGCCGGTGAATACGCGGAACAACGGGGCCATCGCCGGCATTCCGGCGGAGAGCGCGGTGGAGATCAGCTGCATCATCACGAAAAACGGGCCGAAACCGATCGCTGTCGGGGATTTGCCTTTCCCGGTCCGGGGGCTCGTCCAACAGATCAAATCCTTTGAACGGGCGGCCATCGAGGCGGCGGTGACCGGCGATTACGACATGGCCGTGTTGGCGCTCACGATCAATCCTTTGGTCGCATCGGACACCCTTGCCAAAAAGATCGTCCACGAAATGTTGGAAGCCCACAAAAAATACTTGCCCCAATTTTTCAAATAAGCGGCAATCGGTGCAATGAGATTCGAACTGCATAAAAGAAGGCGGACAAAAGTTTCGCAGGCTGGCCCTGAACCGGTACCGACAAATGGAAAAAGCTTCGCCCCGGCCGTTTTCCCCGCTGATGGAGGAAAAGCGGCCGGGGCTTTTTCCGCCGGACCGGGGACCGGGTTGCCGAAACACCGGAATCCTTTCGTCCGGTTCCCGGCAAAAAAATTCGGGCATTATCCATATAAAATTTCCTAAACCGCAAAGGAAAAAAAAGATATGCAGTTGTAACCGTTTCCAAAATATAATAACAGGCAAAGAACGGACATCAGCGCATTCAATGCAAAAGGTTTTCAAAAAACAGAAAAGGCGGTGGTACAGCATTGAAAAAAATTCTTCTTGTTTGCGCAGCTGGGATGTCTACAAGTCTTCTTGTCAACCGGATGAAGGAAGCGGCGGAAAAAAAGGGGGTGGAGATCGAAATTTTTGCATTGCCGGTATCTGAAAGCAGTTCCGTGATCGATCAAGTGGATATCGTGCTGCTCGGTCCGCAGGTGCGTTACCAAAAACCGCAGGTCGATGCCATGGTAAACGGCCGGATTCCCGTGGAAACGATCGACATGCGGGCATACGGAACGATGGACGGGGAGGCCGTATTGAACCGGGCGCTGGAATTGATGAATAAATAAGGATTCTTCAAAAAGGAGGTTGTGGGGAATGTCATTCATGGATCGCTTTCAAAGCGTCATGGAAAAAATCCTGGTGCCGGTGGCCGTCAAATTAAATTCCCAGCGTCATGTCGTCGCCATTCGGGATGCCTTCATTTTGGCATTTCCGATCACCCTTGGCGGCTCCTTGATCATCTTGCTGAACTTTGCCGTTTTGGATCCGCAGGGGTTTATCGCCAAAATGCTCTTTTTGCACAAATTGTTTCCGAATTTGGCCGATTACCAATCGATTTTTTCACCGATCATTAACGCAACCGTCAATATCCTGTCGATGTTCATCGTCTTTCTGATCGCCAGGAATATCGCCATCGCCTTAAAAGCGGATGAATTGCTTTGCGGGATTACGGCCTTATCGACGTTTTTTATCGTTTATCCGCCGTTCCAAACGTTCGACGGCGTGAGTTATATGACGACCCAATGGACCGGTGCCCAAGGACTGTTTGTGGCCATCATCATCGGGATCCTCGTCGGGGAGATTTTCAGCCAGCTGTCCAAATCGAAAAGATTGCAGATCAACATGCCGGCATCCGTGCCGCCCGCCATTTCCCGGACGTTTAAAGTATTGTTTCCCATCGTCATCATAATGATCGTCTTTGCCATTGGCAACGCAATCATGAATGCGTTGTACCCGAAAGGTCTTCATGCGTTGATTTATAACGTGCTGCAAACGCCGTTAAAACAACTGGGCACCAATATTTTATCCCTCATCGTGCTGATCATCGTATCCGATCTCCTGTGGGTATTCGGGATCCATGGACCGAATACGACCGCGGCCATCCGTGAGGCCATGTTTGCCGAAGCCAACCTGGAAAACCTTAAATATGTGGCGGAACACGGCTCCGCTTGGGGGGCCCCGTACCCGGGCACCTGGTCCCTTGTCGACGCCTTCAGCTTTTACGGGGGATCCGGGATGACCTTGGGATTCATCATCGCGGTGTTCATCGCCTCCCGCAGGAAGGATTATCGGGACATCGCCAAATTATCCATCGCCCCGGGGCTGTTCAACATCAATGAACCGATCGTCTTCGGGATTCCCATCGTTTTGAATCCGATTTTAATCGTACCTTTTGTCATCGTTCCGCCGATCAACGCCTTAATCGGTTATTCCGCCATCAAATTGGGGCTGATTCCTCCTGTGGCCTATTCCGTCGTATGGACGACGCCCGGTCCGTTGATCGCCTTTTTGGGAACGGGAGGGAATTGGCTGGCGCTCTTCATCGGTTTCCTTTGCCTGGCCGTCGCCACATTGATTTATCTCCCCTTTGTCATCGCGGCCAATAAGGCTGCAGACGTAAATCAAAACAAGGAAAGGATCGCGGATGAACCGACACAAAGTACAAGTGTATAGCGGACAGATCAAATTTTTGCACGAGTATTTCGAGGATTACCGGGACGACCGGGTAAAGGTCGAAGTGGAGCGGCTGGATAAAATCGGCATGGTCCTCGCCGTCGAAACGGAAATGGGCGGAGAGGAAACGGTCCAATATTTGAAATCGCTGTTCAAGAAAACGAAATACGGCACCGCCCTCCATTATTCTTTCAAATTGTTAGAGTAATAGGGAAGGGGGGCCGCCTCCGGGATCGTCCGGCGAAAAGGGAAGCCGGTCCGCCGCCCTGTCGGCGGCCAAACGAAAGGGCCGCCCCGTCGCCGCCCGGGTTTGTGGGCGGCAAAAGGAGGGCGGCCGCCTCAAGGATCGCGTAAAAGGGAAAGCGGCCTTCCCGCCATCGGTGCAGCTTGCGGTGCCATGGGGGACGCTGCGGCCGCCATGAAGAAAGGAAAGGGGCTGTCTCATCGTGACGGAGACGCCCCCTTCCTTTTTTCAGCGCTTTTTATTTTTACAAAAACCTTTCATGGCCGCCGGCAGCCAGGCGAACCCCCGCTATTCCTCCTCGTCCTCTGTCGCGAACATATAATTCCGATGATAATAGCGGATGCTGAAAATGATGCCCATCGCGAACATGTTCCCCATGAGGGAACTGCCCCCGTAACTGATGAAAGGCAAAGGAATGCCCGTGATGGGGAGCAATTGGATGGACATGCCGATATTTTCGAAGACATGGAAGGCAGTCATGCTGATAATTCCCGCGCAGACATAGGCGTTGAAATGGGAATTCGTTTCCAGGGCGGTTCGGATGATATGAAAAATCAACAGGAAATACAAGATAATGACAATGCTGGCGCCGATAAACCCGTATTCTTCGCCGATCACGGTAAAGATGAAATCGGTATGGTTTTCGGGCACATTGACTTCCCGGTCCAGATATCCTTTTCCCGTAATTTCCCCCGAACCGATGGCCTGCATTGCGGAGATGAGGTTAAAGCCTTCCTTGGTCGGATAACTGTAGGGATCCAGCCAGGAATAAATGCGTTTGAACTGGTAATCCGGAATATGGGCCTTCAAATATTCCGGGAATTGAATCATGACATAAATGATGCCCGCGCCGATCAGACCGACGGATAAAAACATGGGGATGATGATTTTCCAGCTGATCCCGGAAACCAAGAGAATCCCGGCCGTAATGGCCATTAGGACGAGGCCGGTTCCCAAGTCCGGTTGGTCCAGGACCAAGGCCAACGGGACCAATGCGGTCAAGGCGATCTTGGCGAACAGAAGAAAATCGGTCTTTAACGTTTTCATCAGATACTTTTGATGGTGATCGACGATCAGCCGCCCCATGGCCAGGATCATGAAAATTTTCATGAATTCGGAAGGCTGGAAGCTTACCACCCCGAACCTGAACCAGCTTTTGACGCCATTCGTGTACGGGGCGATCGTTTCCGGAGCGATTTTTAAAAATAGGAGCAATAAGATGCCGAATCCGTATAAATACCATGAAAGCTTTTTAAATTGTTCCGGCTCGAAAAGCATGCAGCCGGCGATGATGATGCTCCCGATCACATACCAAAAAATCTGCTGTTTCACAAAATTGACTTCATAGGGACTCGTCGTCTGCGCGCTGGAAATGGCCAGACAGCTGACGACAAAAAAAAGGAACAGCAGGAATGCCAGCGTCCAGTCGAAACGGTCCATTTTCCTTTGTTCATTTTCCATCTTTCTTCACCTTTTGTTTAAAGAAACTGCCTTTCCTGTCCGAAGAAAAGAGAAACCTTCATGTGCCCTTATGGTAGCAAAGATCCACCTTCATGACAATAAAAAAACGAAGGAAAAATCGGTGAAAGGATTCCGGATTTGCCGTCCTCCGTTTTTCCTTAACAGATTGCTCCGGACCGTTCGCCGGTTTCCGATTTTTTTCTCCGGCATTATTTATCACCGGATGGTCCCGATCGGCGGATGGGAGCCGAAGGATCGATCGAAAAGGGGGAGCGGCCGTTTCCGCGTCCGCATCATTGCTGCAGCGAAGGAGGGGTCCCTCGGAGCGGTTCTTGTTTGTTTCCGCATCCAATCCGCTTGCGGGAGGGGCGGGGTTTCCGCTGCCATCCGCGGCCTTCGTTTTCGTTTCCGGGAAAAACCCGTGTTCGGCGGCTGCCGCCGGAAGGCACGATAAGGGCCGGCGTTTTCCATGAAAAACCCTCCCAAATGCGGGAGGGATTTATGTCCGTCATCAGATGGCTTCCTTGTCTGCGGCGAAGTCGATCGATTGGACGGTTTCATCATCCGGCGCTTTCGTGACTTCGATATAACGGATGTGATGGTCTTCCATCTCGATAATTTTAAAGTTGTACTTTTCGAAGGAAACGACATCCCCCTGTTTCGCTTCGAAGTTTTCCGTCAAAATCCATCCGCCGATCGTGTCCACATCTTCGTCATCGATATGGATCCCCAGGAGGTCGTTGATGTCGGTGACGCGCATCTTCGCATCGATAATATAATGGTTTTCGCTGAGCTTTTGCACCAGGGGAAGTTCGTCTAAGTCGAATTCGTCCCGGATTTCCCCGACGATTTCCTCGATGATGTCTTCGACGGTCACCAGGCCGGAAGTTCCTCCGTATTCATCCAACAGGATCGCCATGTGGATTTGCTCCGTCTGCATTTTAACAAGGAGGTCATGAATCGGTATCGTATCGATGACGCGAATGATCGGGCGGATAAACGACCGCAGCGTCTCCTTCGTCCATTCGTTGCCGGAAACCAAGGCGGTCAAGACTTCTTTGATATTGATGAGCCCGATGACGTGGTCCTTGTCGCCGTCGATGACCGGGTATCGGGTAAATTTTTCACTCCGGACGATGTTCAAGAAGTTTTCCAGCGTGTCGTCGATCGAGATGGTGATGATCTCGGTCCGCGGAACCATGATTTCCTTCGCGATCCGGTCATCAAATTCGAAAATTTTATTCACATATTTGAATTCCGAATGGTTGATTTCGCCATTTTTATAGCTTTCCGACAAGATGAACCGCAGTTCTTCCTCCGTATGGGCGCCGTCGTTTTGCGGAGCAGACTTCAAGCCGAACATCCGGATCACCAGACGGGCGGATCCGTTCAAAAGCCAAATGGCCGGATACATGATCCGATAAAACCAAATCAAAGGTCTGGCCACCATCAGCGTAACGGTTTCCGCCTTCTGGATGGCCAATGTTTTCGGAGCCAGTTCCCCGACAACCACGCTGAGGAAAGTGATGATGGAGAAGGCGATGGCGACGGAAAGGGCGCTGGAAACGGACGAAGGGATCGGAACGTGCCCGAACAGCCTTTCCACCATCTGTTTAACGGTCGGTTCCCCCATCCAGCCGAGGGCCAGGGCGGTAACCGTGATCCCCAGCTGGCAGGCGGACAGATATTCGTCCAATTTGCTGATGACAAGCTTTGCCGAGCGGGCTCCTCTTCTTCCTTCTTCGATCAGTTTATCGATCCTTGAACTGCGGACGCGTACGATGGAAAACTCGGAAACTACGAAAAACGCCGTCAACGCGATTAAAATGGCAATAAATATAAGGTTAACTATATCGTCCAAGAAATTCCCCTCTCCTCGTCAGCGGAAAGAGCAGGGAGTCCACCTCCTAAAGTTTTGAGAAATGAAAGGATGCGAACGTTTGGCTCCGCGGGGCAAGACGAAAAAGACCGGGAAAGCGCATCACTCCTTAATGATGAAAAATTCTTAAAGAAACGAATATATGAGAATCATTGAATTGGTTCAGTCCGATTTCGATGCAGTCTGCAATCTGACACATTATTAATAATTATTATATGAAAGGATTGCCCGGCAGTCAATGAAGGCAGCGAAAGGGGCCCCTTCTCCGGGCCGGCAGGAGGGATGATGGACATTTTTCACGCGATGATGGACGTTTTTTTCGCGATGATGGTTATTTTTTCTTCGATGTCGGACAAAGTTCTTCCCATGTTGAACCTAAATTTTAAAATGTTGAACCAATCTTTGAAAATGTTGGACAGTCTTATGCAGTATTGGACGGTTTTTTACCGATGTCGAACCATCCGGCGGAGATGTTGGACATTCCGTCGATCAAGCCGAACCCGATGTTGAACGTTCAGTCCGAAATATTGGACAAACGGATCTTTTATTGGACGATTTTCCAAAAATGTTGAACATTTTTCTTGCGATGTGGAACCATCCGATCCCGAAGAAAAAGAAAATGTTGGACATTCCGTCCGGGACAAAAATGAATGGCGGGCATTTCTGCGGCAGCTGGACCGTAGGCCATCCGGGCTGGCCGACGGCCGGTCCCGAAAACCGGGTCCCTTCCTTATCTGTTCGCCGCTGCCCGTTTCCGCGGCCCGCAGATTCCGGGACCGGCCCTTCCGATCAGATCGCCCCTTTTGCCGGGTCCGTCTCCTTCTTCGCTCCTTTTTTCCGGGTGAAAAACGGGGAGATCGCTCCGGCCGTTTTTACCATTATATGCGGCCTTCTCCCATATTATCGATGGCCGGATTCATTTCGGACCAGGAAAAATCATCCCTTCTCCGCCCGCGGGAACGCTTCGATGTATTGCAGATGCCTCCCTTCCATTTGCAAAACCCGGAAAATGTAGCCGTCCTGCTCGATTTCGTCGCCTTTTTTTATGTTGTATTTCCTGGTCAAAAGCCAGCCGCCGAGGGTGTCCGCCTCATCATCGTCCAGATCCGTTCCCAGCAATTGATTCACTTCCTCGATCAGCATTTTGGCGTCGAGGACATAATGGCGGTCTTTGATTTGGCGGACGAAGGGAATTTCATCGGTGTCGAATTCGTCGTGGATTTCGCCGACGATTTCTTCCAAAATATCCTCCACGGTAACCATGCCCGCCGTCCCGCCGTATTCATCCAGCACGATGGCAATCGGGATCCTTTGCTTCTGCATTTTGACGAGCAGCGTTTGGACCGGCGTCGTTTCCATCACCCGGAGAATCGGTTTAATGTAAGGAAGAAGCGGGTTTTCTTCGGGACAATGGTTGTGTATGCAATCGGTCAGCACCTCTTTAATGTTGACAAAACCGATGATCCGGTCCTTGTTTCCCTCGGCCACCGGGTACCGGGTGTATCCTTCCTCATGCACCGTTTTAAGGATTTCCCTAAGCGGCGCATTCTTTTGGAAGCAGACGATTTCCGTGCGGGGGATCATGATTTCCTTGGCGATCCGGTTATCAAAATCAAAAATCCTTGTCACGTATTTATATTCCGACGGATTGATTTCGCCGCTTCTTAAACTTTCGGAGAGCAAAAGACGGAGATCTTCCTCGGAGTGGGCTCTTTTCCTTTTCGATGATATCCCGATGCCGAAGGATTTTCCCATCATCCGGACCGAACGGCCAAAAATCCGGGAAAAGGGGAACGGCACCCGAAGAAGGAGGTTTAACGGCTTCCGAAAAAGCGGCGCCATCTGCCCGAACCGGTTGCCGATCACGATGCCCGGCCACCATCTGGCGAAAAAAACGAATGAAGCCAAGAGAAAAAAAGCGGCAAGGAATGAAAAGGCTTGCCGCCAAATGAAAGGGATTTCCGTTGCAGCGAAGAGGGGCTTGATCCACCGTTCCGCCGCCGAATTTCCGAGCCATCCGAGCCCGAGGAGGGCCATGACCGTTCCCTTTTGGACGGCGGCCGAGTATTCTTCGGCGGGATGGACATCATCCGCGGCTTTTTTCTTCTGTCCGTCGTGATACCATTTGCGGATTTGCGAAGGCCTTAAGTTCCCGAGCACATATTCGGCGGAGGCACAAAATGAGAGAAGGCCGATGAGGAAAAGAAAAAGAAAAAGATAAAGGAAAGTCATGGGAAATCCGCCTTCCGGCAGATCTTCACCTCCCCGATCGCAGTCGGTACCTATAACTTTCCCCATCTTTTTCTTTCTCATGCAAAGGCGTTCTTCCCGGCAGCCGGCGGCTGTCGGCGCCGCCGCTTCCCCGGCTTACCCGGCCCGCCGCTTTTTTCCCGTCTTCTCCGGGCTTTGTTGGCTTCCGGCGGGCGCGCGAGACGGATTCCTGCCGCTGAGGGAAGAAGGAAGCGGGAAGAACCGCCCCTTCTTTTTTGAGGAAAAGCCGGTTGCGCAGAGAATAGGGGGCTTCATACTAAATAGTTGAGGAAAAGGGTCGCAATCGAAAAATAGGTGCTTATGGAAAAAATGTCGTTCAAGGTCGTGATCAGCGGGCCGGAAGCCACGGCCGGATCGATGCGGAAACGGTACAGCAGAAGCGGGATCAAGGTTCCCGACAAAGTTCCGATGATGATCGTCAAAAGCAGGGACAGGCCGACCACCAGCCCCAAGTAGGCATTTCCCTGCCACAAGAAGGCGATTACGGCAATGATGGCGCCGCAGGTCAGGCCGATGATCACACCGACGCAAAATTCCCGGAAAATTAATCGCCATACGACTCCCTTGTTCAAATCTTCCTTGGCCAGCCCCCTGATCACCACGGCCAGGGACTGGGTTCCCGTATTTCCGGTCATCCCGGAGATCATCGGCATAAAGAAGGCAAGGGAAACGACGACATTCAGCGTGTCTTGGAAATGGCTGATGATGCTCCCTGACAGGATGCCGATAAACAATAAAAGGATCAGCCACGGAAGGCGTCGGAAAGCGGCGGTGACGGAATTCGTCTGGAAGTCGATGGCCTTCCCGGTGGCCGACAATTTTTCGATATCTTCATAGGCTTCGTTGATGATGACGTCCAACATGTCGTCGATGGTGACGATCCCTTGAAGGACGTTGTTTTCATCCACGACCGGGAGGGCGAGGAAATCGTATTTTTCCATGAGCCGGGCGGCTTCTTCCTGGTCGGTGTAAACGGAGACCGAGATGACCCGTTCATACATGATGTTTTCGATTTTTTCCTCCGCATCCGCCAGGATCAAATCCCTGTAGGAGACGACGCCGACGAGCTTCCGGTTTTCGTCGACGACATACAAATAATGGATCGTTTCGGCATATTCCGCGAAGGATTTCAGTTTTTCCACGGCCTCTTGAACGGTATAATAATTGCGGATCCAGACGAAACGGTTGGTCATCAAGCGGCCGGCCGTTTCTTCCGGATATTGCAATATATTTTTAACGAAATCCGATTCCTCCTGCTCCATTTCGGCAAGCAGGGAGGAGGATTTTTCCGGCGACAAGTCATCAAGGAGGGAAGCTAAATCATCGTTATCCATTAAATTGAGGACTTCCCCCTTTTTGTCGATCCCCAGGTTGTTCAGTATCTCGATCTGCCAATTGCGATCCAGTTCCTGGATGACATCGGCCAAAAACGAATTGTTTAAATGGACCAAAAATCGGGATCGCAGCCGATCCGGCAGGCGGGTATAAATTTTTGCCACGTCATAGGGCTGGAGTTCGTCTAATAAAAGATCCAGCTCCTTCTTTTTGTTTTCCCGCAGCAGCTTTACGGCAAGGTGGGTCAGTTGTTCCTCGGTTAACAGATGATTCATTTCGCTTCCCCCTTTCTTTTTTTCGTATGATCCGTTGACTCGTTTATTATATTCAATCGGTGGAAGGGAGGCAATAAAAAGATGGGCGATCTTTGATCACTCGCCTTGAGAAGGAGCTAAATTTTGCCCACAAATATTTTATTCATAAATGGGCGAAAAACCTTTTTTTTCCTGAAACCTTTCCGGGAAGATCCTTGGCGCGGCGGGGCCGGTTTTTCCGGGGGATCCCCGTGGAAAATGCCCTTTTCCCGGGGCGGCGGTGAAGGAACCATTTTCCTTCCTTTGCCATAATATTTCACATGTTAAGATTTCAAGAAATGGCGGCGGAGCCCTTTAAAAAAAGTTATTTTTATGAAAAAATGAAATAGTAACGATTGTTTTAGTTATATTATGGGGAATTGGGGATGAAAAAAATGCCTCAGTCGAATGAAAGGAACGATTTGATTTACATCCTGGTCAACGCCAAGGACCAATACATCATTTCCAGCGGGATCGACTTCAAGGGGTTCATGGAATCGTTGGATAAGAAGCCATCGTATTTGCTCCTTTTAAAACATAAATTCGGGGAAAGCGAATACCATCTCCACACCCAGCTGGACTACGTGACCCAGGATCAAATCCGCCGACTTGAGGAGGAAGATATTAAAAATTACGGGGATTTTTGCTGGATCGACTTCGACGACCTTTTCACCATGGATTCGATCGAAGAGGAGGAGCTGGCGGAATTATTGTATTTGGGACACCGGAAAAGGCATTTGTCCCCCCCGTTTTATCAAAAATTGAACAATCGTTTTGTTTATTTGACGGAAATGGACGGCTGGATGAACAAGATTTATTTCCGCAGCTGGCAGGATTTTTACCAGATGTTCGGCAACGTGATCAGCAGGAAATTGAGCGCGCTGAAAATTGAACGGTCCTTCCTGCCTTTCCGGAAGAAGAATATGTTTCCTCCCGTCGACCGGGAAGTCATCCATCAGCTGACGAACGTCTTTTCCGAAGGAGGCGTATTTTCCCTGGGTCTGTTTCATTCGACAAGGCAAAGGATCGAGATCCCGTTTTGGACGTTGGGGGATTTTTACAACATGGACGAAATGATGGAACAGTATGATGCGAGACGGGAAGAAGAGCCTTCGGGAGTCCTGGTCTTTGACAAAAAAACGAGGCAATGGACGGTCGATTTTCCATCCGGGGGGAAGTCCCTTTTGCAAAATAGCGTTTCGCCGGCGGGAGGCCGGGCGGCGGAATGGGACTATACAAGGCATGAAGTTTGAATTATTATAATAGGATAATAAAAATCAAGGAATGCACATGCATTAAAACTGGGGGATCCTGATGAAAAGAAAGTTATTTTTGTTATACGGCGGAAAGTCTGCTGAACATGAAGTTTCCATACGAACGGCCATGTCGGTCATTCAAGCGGTCGATTTCAACAAATATGAAGTTTTGCCCGTTTACATTACCGAAGAGGGGAAATGGATCAAAAGCGGCCCCCTCTTAGGGCCGGTGGAATCCGTCAAACAACTGGAGATGAAAGGGAGAGAAGGGGAGCATTCGCTGATCAAAGTGGGATCGGATTTGTTCGATGTCGCCGGGCCTGCGGAAGGGGACGGGGAAGAAGAGGCCAATCACATCATTTTTCCCCTGCTGCACGGACCGAACGGGGAAGACGGCACCGTCCAAGGGCTTTTGGAAGTTTTGAACCTGCCTTATGTCGGCAACGGGGTGTTGGCATCGGCGGTAGGCATGGATAAAGTGCTCATGAAAAACCTGTTTCAACAGGCCGGCTTGAAACAGGTCCGCTACGTCCATTTTCTCAGAAAAGAATGGGAAAAGGACGAGGAAGACTGCTACGGGAAAACGGAAAAGGAAATCGGCTATCCATGCTTTGTCAAACCGGCCAATCTCGGTTCCAGCGTCGGGATCAACAAATGCAAAAACAGGGAGGATCTCGTCAAGGCGTTTCACGAAGCCTTCCAATATGACCGGAAAATCATCGTGGAACAGGGGCTGAAGGCCAGAGAGATCGAAATCGGCCTCCTCGGCAATGAGGAACCCGAATGTTCGGTCGCCGGAGAAATTGTGCCGAAAAAGGAATTTTACGATTATCAGGCGAAATATGAAGATGGAGACACGGCACTGATCATCCCGGCCGACTTGCCGGAGGAAACGTATGAAACGATCAAGGCCATGGCCATCAAGGCATTTAAGGCCTTGGATTGCTCCGGTCTTGCCCGCGCGGATTTCTTCGTTACCGACGATTTGGAAGTCTACATCAACGAAATCAATACGATGCCCGGTTTTACGCCCGTCAGCATGTACCCGCTGCTCTGGAAGCATTCCGGACTCTCCTATGAACAATTGGTCGAGCGGCTGATCCAGCTCGGCCTGGAAAGATACCGGGAAAAACAAAAGATAAAATATACGTATAAGGACTGACCGTGAAGTCATCGGGGTTGGCATCTTCTCCGGCCCTTTTTTTCTACCCGTGCGGGTGCCTTATAAAAACCACATCGATCCTTTCGGTATATTGGGGTGGTAGGTTTGATAGAAAAGACAGTCGAACAGTTGTCGCGCATGATTCCCATCTCCAACGACATCTCCCGCATCGGCGATCGGCTGATCAAAGGGGTGTCCATCAACACGGCCACATTGCAAAAGGGGAACCTGTTCATTCCGCTTCAAGGGGAAAAACGGGACGGCCACGAATTTGTGGAAGCCGCCTTTGAAAAGGGGGCTTCCGCTTCGCTTTGGCAAAAGGACCGTCCCAATCCCCCGAAGCATTTGCCCCTTCTTTTTGTCGACGATACGTTGAAAGCGTTGCAAGAGCTGGCGAGAAAATATCGCGAAGAATTGTCCCTGAAGGTGGTGGCCGTCACCGGCAGCAACGGGAAAACGACCACGAAGGATATGATCGCCGAAATTTTGGCGGTCCAATACAAGGTGCAAAAAACGATCGGGAATTTGAACAACCACATCGGGCTGCCGCTGACCGTGCTGGAATTGAAGCCGGATACGGAAATCGCCGTTTTGGAAATGGGCATGAACCATTTCGGCGAGATCGACTTTTTAACGCGCCTGGCGAAGCCGGACGTGGCGGTGATCACCAATATCGGCGACGCCCATTTGCAGGAGCTGGGCTCGAGGGAAGGGATCGCCAAGGCGAAATTCGAGATCGTCAACGGCTTGAAGGAAGGCGGCCTGTTGATCATTCCCGGGGAAGAGCCGCTGCTCGCCGAACGGGCCTTTGCCGAAAACCGCCATTACAGGGTGAAGACCTTCGGGAAAAGCCCGACGAATGATATTTATCCGACGTCCGTCGACCTGCATGGCAAGGGGACGATTTTTACCTTCTCCGGATGGGAAGAACCGGTCTATTTGCCCGTTCTCGGGGAATACAACGTTTATAACGCCCTTGCCGCAATCCTCGTCGGTTCCGAGTTCGGCGTGCCCTACTCCCGGCTGAATGTCGCCTTTTCCCAATTGAAGCTGTCCGATATGCGGCTGGAATTGCTTCCCGGAATCAACGGATCGATGATTTTAAACGACGCGTACAACGCGAATCCGACATCGATGAAGGCCGTGCTGGACCTCTTCGCCAAGCTGAAGGGCTATGAACGCAAAATCGTCGTCCTTGGCGATATGCTGGAACTGGGGCCGATGGAGGAGAAATTCCATTATGAAATCGGGGAATCGATCGACGCCAAGGAGATCGACCTTGTCTATACCTATGGAAGGCTGGGAAAATTCATCGCCGAGGGGGCGAAAAACCGTTTCGGGGAGGAACGTGTCTTCAGCTTTACCGATAAACAGGCGCTGATCGATCATTTAAAAGCCAACCTGTTCGCCAACACCTTCGTTTTGATCAAGGCGTCGAGGGGAATGAAGCTCGAGGAAGTGGCCAACGCCATCAGTGAAAAAACGGAATAGCCGAATTCCTTCCCGTTGCGGGGGGATGGCCGGGAAGTCCGGAAAGGGATTTCGCTTTCGCAGGCGTCCCCCTTTTTGCTCCTTTGGCCGGCTGCGAACAATCTCCGGATGATGCCCGGTCCCCCACCGTTTCCGAAAAAAGAGTTTTTCGAAGCCTGAAAATTGCGCCACCGGTCCGCCGGATGGTACAATGGAAAGACTTGCGGACGGCAATGTGTGCCAACTTCCCATGGCCGGGCCGGGGGGATTCGGACAAAAGCATGCCGATGCCGCCTTCTTTTCTCAAAGTCCCCGATTCCGGGAGCCGATTCGGGGGAAACGATGGGCGGCAGCGGGCCGGGGCATTTGTTTATTGCCTTTTCTAAGGACATCTCCGGGCAAAAACCTGCCGCAGACGGGAGGGCCGGACTTCCCCGGCTTGGAGGCGGGCGGTTTCGCCGGCGGCCGAAAGCGCCCGGAAAGGAAGGCCCGACGGTTCCCGCAGGCCGTGGAAATATTTTCCGCACATCTCCGGGGTAAGACGTATAAACACGGGAAAAACTGTTTATAAGGATAAAAGCAATGAATAAAAAAGGAGAAGAAACGATTGGTAAAATTTCAAGATTTTCAGTTAAGTCCAAGCATTTTAAAATCCTTAAAAAGGATAGGATTTGAAGAAACGACGCCGATTCAAGAACAATCCCTCCCCTTCAGCCTGGCGGGGCGGGATATTATCGGCCAGGCGCAAACGGGAACGGGAAAAACGGCCGCCTTCGGAATCCCGATGGTGGAAAGAACGGATGCGCGGGTGAAAGCCCCCCAAGGCCTGGTCATCGCCCCGACCCGGGAGTTGGCCATTCAAGTATCGGAAGAACTGCATAAAATCGGCTACGACAAAAAGGTTCAAGTGTTGGCCGTATATGGCGGCCAGGACATCCAGCGGCAGATCCGGGCGCTGAAAAAACAGCCGGCGATCATCGTCGGAACGCCGGGGCGGCTGCTGGACCACATGAACCGGAAGACGGTCGACCTGTCACGGATCCGCATCGTCGTCCTCGACGAGGCGGATGAAATGCTGAATATGGGATTCATCGAGGATATTGAAGCCATTTTGGAAAAACTGCCTGCCGAAAGGCAGACCTTGCTGTTTTCCGCCACGATGCCGGAGCGGATCCGGCAGACGGCCCTCCGCTTCATGAAAAATCCCGAGTTCATCAAAATCCGTTCGAAGGAAATGACCGTCCCGCAAATCGACCAATATTTTGTCAAAGTGGAAGAAAAGGATAAATTCGATGCCCTCACCCGCTTTTTGGATTATCATTCCCCGGATCTGGCCATCGTTTTCGGCAGGACGAAACGGCGCGTCGACGAACTCTCGGAAGCCTTGTCCATCCGGGGGTATACGGCGGAAGGCATCCACGGCGATTTGAGCCAGGCGAAACGGCTTTCCGTCCTGCGGAAATTCAAGGAGGGGAACATCGACGTCCTTGTGGCGACGGATGTCGCCGCCCGGGGACTCGACATATCCGGCGTCACCCATGTGTACAATTTTGACATTCCCCAGGATCCGGAATCCTACGTGCACCGCATCGGCAGAACCGGGCGGGCGGGAAATTCCGGAATGGCCGTCACCTTTGTCGCGCCGAGGGAGATGGGTTATTTGCGGGAAGTGGAAAAAACGACGGGGAGAAGGATGAGAAGGATTGATGTTCCTTCCCTGAAGGAAGCGATCGAGGGCCAGCAGCGCCTGGCGATGGAAAAAATTCATGCGGCGATCTCGGAAAATGATCTGTCCCTATACCGGGAAGCGGCGGAAGAATTGCTTTCGGAAAGCGATCCGGTGGCGGTGGTGAGCGCCGCGTTAAAACTGTTGACGAAGGAGCCGGACAGGACGCCCGTCAAGCTTTCCTCCGAGCGGCCCCTTCCGGCGAAGCGGACGGCGAAAAATCGGAAAACTTCCGTCAAACAAAAAGAGGCGGTCAACGGGCAAAAATATTTCCGGAGGAAGACCGCCGGAAAAAGGTAGGGAAAGACGGGACCGGAAAGAGAGGATCCTATGCCCAAGGCATATCATCCTCTCTTTTTTCTTCATGAAACCGGCCGGGAAGATCCGCCTCCCGCCGCCAAAAAGGGTCCCGCCGGACCGGCCGCCCGGAGGAAATCAGGAATGGGCTGAACCATTCCGAAAGGTTTATGCTCCGGCTGAACCGCCGCCGGGACGAAGGGGCGGGCGGTCATTTTCTCGCGGCCCAGCCGCAGACCATTCCCCAAAGGAAACCGAAAATATGGGTGTATACATTCTCGTTTTCTTGAAAGGCTGTTATGATGAAAGAAAAGATCACCAATAACGCGGGAAGGGAAAGCCTGTGGAACCGTTCCTTCCGCCATCGTCCGGCAAAAACCGCCCCGGCCGTCCCGAAAACCGCCCCGCTCGCCCCGACGTGGATGTAGGTCAGCGGGGTGATGAAGAAACAGAAAAGATTGGCGATGATGCCGGAACTCAAGTAAACGAGCAGCAAATCCGAACGGCTCCGTTCGGCTTCCAAAAGGAGCCCGAACAGGAGAAAGGTCATGGAATTGGCGAATAAATGGGAGAAATCGGTATGGATCCACAGGGATGTCAAAAGCCGCCACCATTCTCCCTCCGCAATGTACAGATGGATGCAGGCGGTTTTTTCGAACAGGAGACGGTTGGGAAAGAGGGGCACGGTCAAAAGCAAATAGCAGACGGCCTGAAAGAGCAGGATGTGGACGGCGGCCGATGTTTTCAAGCTTTGCAGGTTCAATGTCGGTCTGGAAACGATCACGGACGATCCCTCGCCTGTTTGTTTTTTTGCGGCCAATGCATCGGGACGGACGCTGCCGAAACGGCCGGAAGGAAAGCCGATTTCGCCCCGGAACAGGCCTCGGGGGTTTGCTCCGGCTTGAGAGCCGCAAGGAGGAAGGGACGGATTCCTGAAGGGCCGGACGAGGCGCATTTCGGATTTCGCCGGATTTTCCGGAAGCCTTCCCTGCTTGCGGAGCGTTTCCGCCCCATGTTCGCCGGGAACATTGCCGCCGTCCGAAGGGATGGGTGCCGTCCCGGGAAAATGAAATTTCCCCGGATGGCTTCCGGCTGTCCTTCCTTTGCAAGACCAGGCCGGAAATTTATCTCGACGGGCGGGCCTTTTCCTTCCCGGAACCGGACCGTAGGTGACGGGCATCACGGCCGCCGGAAAAAACTTGGACAATACATATCTATGCAAAATTCCATTGGTTAGAAGGTGGGTTTCATGATCGCAGGAATCGGCGTCGATATTGTGGAGACCGAACGGATCCGGGAAATCATGAAAAGAAAACCGAGATTTGCCGACCGGATCTTGACCGACAGGGAACAAAGGGATTTTCGGCGCCTGCCGGAATCCCGGAAAACCGAATATTTGGCCGGCCGATTCGCCGCCAAGGAGGCCTTTGCCAAGGCGCTGGGGACGGGGATCGGCAAAGATTTGTCCTTCCGGGACATCGAGATTCAAACGGATCCGGCAGGGAAGCCCTTTTTCGCGAAACCGAAGGAAAGGGGGGTGCATTTATCCATCTCCCACAGCAAAACTTGCGCCGTCGCCATGGTCGTGATCGAATCGCCATAGGATTTCCCGAAAGACGGCCCGGCGCGATTCTTTCCAACCCCAGGGAAAAATTTCTTCTGGCATAAATCGATTGGTTGTCTCATATATTCGAAGCAAGAAGAACGGACAACATCCGCGGGAAGGGAAGCCGGGGAGAAAGGCAGCAGGATTTATTCCCTTTCCTTTTTAAGGACAATCGAAATGAGCCAAAGGGGTTGGAAAAAATGAGAAGGATCGGGTTTTTGCTTTTCATCGGGTTGTTGGCATTTTTTCTGGCGGGCTGCGGGGAAAAATCGAAGGATGAAGTGCTGGACAAATTGACCGAACAAGCGGAAAAGATCAAGGGGTATAAATACAACGCGAAAATGTCCCTTGCCCTCGGGACGGAAAAACAGGAGTACAACGTGGAAGTGTGGCATCAAAAACCGGAATATTACCGGGTGTACATGAAAAACGCCGCGCGGGACCAAAGCCAGATGATCCTGCGCAATAAAGACGGCGTATACGTCCTTACCCCTTCCATGAATAAAAGTTTTAAATTCCGGAGCGACTGGCCGAAAAACAGCAGCCAGCCCTATTTCTACGAATCGCTCATCAAAGATTTGTCGGAAGATCAGGACGCGAAATTCACCCAGTCGAAAGACTATTATGTTTTCGAAGGGAAAACCCGCTATCAATACAATAAGTCCTTGCCTTACCAGCAAGTCACCTTCCGGAAAAAGGATCTGTCTCCGGTCAGCGTCAAAGTGATGGACCAGGACCGGAAAGTGATGCTTACGGTGGAATTCACCGATATCAAATTCAACGCTCCCTTTGACGATAAGGCCTTCGATTTGAACCGGAACATGTCCAGCGCCCTTTTGGAAGTGCCGGCGGCAAAGGAAGAAGCCGACAGCAACTTCATCGTTAAAATTCCGATGGCGGAAATCCCCGGCGCGGAGCTGGTCGACGAAGAGGAAGTGATGACGGGGAACGGGAAGCGGGTCGTGATGACCTACGACGGGGAAAAGTCCTTCACCTTCATGCAGGAGAAGATCCATGTGAAGGAAACGGTTGCGATGCCGACGCTGGCCCTTGAAGGGGATCCGGTCGATTTGGGCTTCACCGTCGGCGTTTTAACGGATCATTCCCTCCTTTGGGCCGATGACGGGGTGGAATATATGATCGCCTCCAACGATCTGTCGAGGGAGGAAATGGTCATGCTCGCCAAGTCCGTCGATGCCGCTTCGGAAAAATGACGCTTTTCCCGAAAAGAGCGGCGGTTTTTCCGGGAAGCCGGGGAAAGGGAGAAAGGGATTTTCCTTTCCCCCTTTTCTCGATTGAAGACTGTCTCAGCCATTGGACACCCCGGCCCTGATGGTCGGGTTTTCCTTTTTCGGCAGGGGATCGTTCGCCGGCAGCGCGGTAAACGATTATTCTTCACAACCATTGCCGCAAAATGGACGGCTTGGCCGTACCCGGGGACGGACCGCCCTTTTCCGGCAAAATCTTGCCGCAAATAACGGAACGTTTCTCTCCTGCGAACAGGGGGTTTTTTTCGGGGAAAACCGCGGAAAGCAGGTCGGGCCGGTTTTTCCGCGGGGAAGCTGCTTTTCGGAAAGGAAGATCCGGTGAATCCGGCGGAAACCCGTCCATATGGCCGCATTCCCGCGGGAAAAGAAAACGACGTCGCTTGCCGGACCCGGTCGGGTTGCCGCATTCCCGCGAAGAGAAACCGCAGCCCAATTTTTCCGCACATCCGATCGGGGACTTCCAAAGGGCAAGGAAAAGCGTCGATCAACCAAGCGGATCCGGCTGCCTTTACCCTGGTTTCCCATAGGGCAGCCCGAATTTCCGACAAAACGTCCGGACCTGCGAACTTATGGAGAAAACCTTATTCCAGATTTGGGATACGGATTATCCGTGAAGAAGCGCTTTGGATTTTCATCCTGAAAGTACTTGCTCTACCCCAAATTTCAAGTGAGGATTTTCATTTTCTAACCAGACAGAGCCGCTCCCAATCCCCGCATCCTTCCACGACCCGCCGGATTGACGCTGCGGCGGACATGCATGTTTCCTTCTCCGGCCGCGGCGGCCGCCCTGCGCCGTCCGGAGCGGTTCTCCGCTTTATCGCCGTGAGCTTGTCCTTATCACGAAACGTGCAAAACGCAGTGATCACAAAACACATAGGAAATCCGAAGACCCTATGATAGAATGATCTTAATCAATGAAAAGGGAGGGCGAAACCGATGTCATTCGTGAACAAGCTCTTGGCAAGCGTCGGGATCGGCTCGGCGACAGTGGATACGAAAATTTTCCGGAGCGAGTTGGTTCCCGGCGAGAAAGTGGAGGGGATCGTGCAAATCCGAGGAGGGAATGTCGAGCAACAAATTGACAGCATTTATCTTTCTTTGTATACGACATATGAATTGAAAAAAGATGACCGGCGGGTAAGGGAACAAATCCAGATCGGCCGCTACCGGCTTACCCAATCCCTCGTCATCCGGCCGAATGAAGGAAAGGAAATTCCCTTTTCCTTTGAGCTGCCGCTCGACACCCCGCTTACCATCGGGAAAACGAAAGTGTGGGTGCGGACGGGATTGGACATTAAAAATGCCGTCGATCCCGCTGACCGCGATTACATTTCCATTGTCCCGACGCCGTTGACCGGTGCAATTTTTCACTCATTGAGCCAATTAGGGTTCCGTTTGCGGAATGCCGATTGTGAACAGGCGAAAGGGATTTTCCGCAACCGCCTCCCTTTCATTCAAGAATTTGAATTTGTACCCGTGCGCGGGCCGTTTCGGGGCAAACTTGACGAATTGGAGGTCGTCTTCTTTCCGAAACGCCAGGGAGTCGAAGTGTTGATGGAAGTGGACAGGAAAGCCCGAGGATTCGCCAGCTTATTGGCCGAGGCGCTGGAAATGGATGAAAGCCTGGTGAGATTTACGGTATCGGAACAGGATATTCCGAATTTGACCGAAATCATTGGCTCCGTTATATCCCGTTACAGTTAAACCGGATGAAGAACGTTGCATTAAAAAAGGGGCTGGCCCGTCTTCGCGGCTATGATAAAGAAAAATTCGGGAAATCCGGTTCTTTTGCCGTAAATTCCGCGTTCAGAACGCATCCCGCCCCCTGCCGGCTTTATCGGCGCCCCAAACAAGTACCGCAATCACGAACCTCCCCGTGGCCGGCAGGCCTGGCGTTTCCTCGCCAAGGGATTTCAAAAGAACCGAACCCCAAAGAAGAATCGCTTTGCGAAATCGGGCAGGCTCCATCCAATTTCAAAAGAACCGAGCCCCAAAGAAGGCCGGTGCGTTGTTTGCGGGAAAGGGTTTGGTCTCCATTTCAAAAGACCGGGCCCCAACGAAGGACCGCGTGCAAAGCGGCCATTCGTTTTCAGGCTGTCTTTCCATGCCGCATACGCGGGGTTTTCAGAAACGGACTGATTCGGATGAAGCGGATGATCACCCGGGCCTGAATCCTTTTGCGAATGGGCCCGTACGGAAAAATGCCCGCATCCCTTGCCCCCCGGACTCTTGTGGAAAACCGTTTGACATCGGGAAAAATAAGGCACATAATTCAATATTATAAAAAGGAAATTTTAAGGAAGTGTAACGATGCATTATTACAGGGATACGTGGATGGAAATCCGATTGGATGCCATCTCGGAAAATGTCCGGAATATCCGCCGCCATTTGGCCGAAGGTACGGAACTCATGGCGGTCGTGAAGGCGGACGGATACGGCCACGGGGCGGAAGAGACGGCGGAGGCCGCCTTGGAGGCGGGCGCCAAGTGGATCGGTGTCGCCATGTTGGATGAGGCGCTTTTTTTGCGCAAACGGGGGATTGACGCCCCCATACTCGTCCTTGGCTATTGCCCGCCGCAGCACGCCCAAGTCGCCGCGGAAAACCGCATCTCCTTGACGGCCTTCCAGGAAGGGTGGCTGGAGGAGGCCGGGCGCCATTTGACCTCTCCTTTGAACATTCATGTCAAATGCGATACGGGAATGGGAAGATTGGGCGTCCGGACCCTCGCCGAACTCGATTCGCTGCTTGCGGCGCTGAAAAAAAGCAAATGGATCCGCACCGAAGGGGTCTTTACCCATTTCGCCGCGGCGGATACCTTGGAAGGGGATTATTATCAAAAACAATTGGAAAAATTCCAGGCGTTTCTGTCCCGCTTTCCGGAGCGTCCCGAATGGATCCATGCGAGCAACAGCGCGGCGGCCCTTTTGCATCCCGAAGCCGCTTTTAACCTCGTCCGGACCGGCATCGTCATGTACGGCCTCTCCCCTTCGGAAGAAATCAAGCCGGCGCTCCCGTTTCCTTTAAAACCGGCCCTGTCTCTACATTCCAGGCTCAGCCACGTCAAAAAGGCGGAAAAAGGGGCAAAAATCAGCTACGGCTGCACGTACACGGCGGAACAGGACGAGTGGATCGGCACCGTTCCGATCGGCTACGCGGACGGCTGGCTGAGGGACCTGCAAGGCCAGGAAGTGCTGGTCAACGGGAAGAGGGCCCCGATCGTCGGAAGGATCTGCATGGACCAATGCATGATCAGGCTGCCGGAAAGGGTGGAGCCGGGCACGCTGGTCACCCTCATCGGCAGGCAGGGGGACGAGGAAATTTCCGCCGATGAAATTGCCCGGAAGCGGAACACGATCAATTACGAGATCGTCAGCACCCTTTCCCAGCGGATTCCCCGGATTTACAAACAGGGAGAGAAAATCGTGAAGATCAAAAATGCCCTGTTTTCATGATGAAAAATTTTACAGTTCATGCATAAATTGTCCGTTTTTCAGCGGATAATAGGGTAGAAATTTTAAAAATTTCTTTTCTTGGCGGGAAAATAATGTTACGATTTAGTTGATTTCACTAACAGTTCGGATGCAGTCGTGGTGGAGGTGTGCTTTTGTGTCTGAGTCCAGAGAAATGCAGGAAGTCGTCATCAGCTTGCCGCAAAAATTAATGCTGGAAGTCGAAGGCATCATCCAACAGGAAGAGATCAACCAGGACGAATTTTTCCATCAAGCCGTCAAATGGTATCTGAGGGAACGGAAACAAAAGCAGATCCGCGAGTCGATGCGGCGGGGATATATGGAGATGGCGAAGATCAATTTGTCCATTGCTTCGGAAGCTTTCCAGGCGGAGGATGAGGCGGAAACCACGGTAGAGAAACTGGTAAGTGGAGGATGAACCTTTGATTGTAAGGCGAGGCGATGTTTATTTTGCTGACCTTTCCCCTGTGGTCGGCTCCGAGCAAGGGGGGGTGCGCCCGGTATTAGTCCTGCAAAATGATATAGGAAATCGCTTTAGCCCGACCGTGATCGTTGCAGCGATTACCGCGCAGATCCAAAAAGCGAAATTGCCCACCCATGTGGAAATCAGCGCCGAGAAATACGGGTTCGACAGGGATTCCGTCATATTGCTGGAACAGATCCGCACCATCGACAAGCAACGGCTCACCGACAAGATCACCCATCTGGATGATGAGATGATGGCCAAAGTGGACAGGGCGCTGCAAATCAGCCTGGGACTGATCGATTTTTGATAGGAAACGCTCTTTTTGCCAAAAGAGCGTTTTTGTACATAAAGAAGATGCATTACATAAAAGGAAAACGCGTCCGGCCTTCCCCGGAGCCGGGCATTCCGCAGGGGAACGCGTTCTCCACCGGCACGTCTCTTTCCCGTTTCCCGCCTCCTTCCGCATGGCCTTTCTGAAGCGATGAAGCAGAACCCCGTCGGACTGTTTTTTTCCTGCTTGCGGAACGGTCCGCCTGCCTTTCTGAAACCGACGAAGCCGATTCCCGTCTCATTGCTAAAAAACATCGGTTTTTCCTTCCGGAACGGGGACTTCTTTTGCCTTTTCGGTCCGTTCCTTTTACTTTTCCGGTTCTTCCTGCCCGTTTAAAGTCAGCGGAGCGGATTTTGCGGAAATTTTTTTTGCCTTCGGGATCCCCCAAAGGTTTTGTCCGATTCCGCCGTCCCGTCCCCTCCCCCATTCTCCGCGGCCCGCGTTCCCTTCCGCCCCCTTCTTGCGGCAGTCTGAAAGCCTTCGCCTCCGAAAACTCTTCAGTCCTTCCTTCCGGTTTGTTAAAATGGAAACATCCACGGATGCCTTGCCTGCGTCCGGAAAAAGGCATGACGGGAGTGAATCGTTTGGTTCAGGTTTTCGAAAGAGATTCGGCCTACCTGGCGGTCGCCAAAGCGTTGAACCTCAAGGCAAGCCAGGTGAAAAGCGTCATCGAGCTGACGGAGGAAGGGAACACGATCCCTTTCATCGCCAGATACCGGAAGGAAAGGACCGGCGCTTTGGATGAAGTCGCCATCCGCGACATCCTGGAGCGCTGGAATTATCTTTTGCATTTGGAAGAAAGAAAATCGGAAGTCCTGCGGCTCATCGGCGAACAGGGAAAGCTGACGGAGGAACTCGCCGCGCAAATCCGGGCGGCGTCCAAGCTCCAAGAGGTGGAAGATTTATACCGGCCCTATAAACAAAAACGGCGCACCAAGGCCGCCATCGCCAAGGAACGGGGGCTGGAGCCGCTGGCCCGCTGGATGCTTTCCTGTCCCGCGTCGGGGGATTTGCTCGAAGAGGCATCCCGGTACGTCCGTGAAGATTTGGAAGTAAACAGCCCGGAAGAGGCGGTCGGCGGCGCGAAGGACATCATCGCCGAATATGCCGCCGACCAGGCGGAAATCCGCAACTGGATCCGTTCGGAAACGATGAAGAACGGCGTGATCCAATCGGCCGTGAAAGACGAGAGCAAGGACGAAAAGCGGGTATATGAAATGTATTACGATTATCAGGAACCGGTGGCCAAAATCGTCCCCCACCGGGTGCTCGCCTTGAACCGCGGGGAAAAGGAAGGGGTTTTAAAGGTTTCGATCCGGCCGGATACGGAAAAGATCTTGGCCTATTTAAAACGGCGGTTCATCACCGATGAAAATTGCGTCTGCGCCAAAGAGCTGGAGGAGGCCTTGGAAGACGGGTACAGGCGTCTGATCCAGCCGTCCATCGAAAGGGAAGTGCGCAACGATTTGACGGAGAAAGCGGAAGAACAGGCGATCCATGTTTTTTCCGAAAACTTGCGGAAGCTGCTGCTTCAGCCGCCGTTGAAGGGGAAGATCGTCCTCGGCGTCGATCCCGCCTACCGGACCGGATGCAAATTGGCGGTCGTCGATGAAACGGGAAAATTGCTTCACGTGGACGTCATTTATCCCCACCCGCCGGCGGAAAAGCGGGAGGAAGCGAAAAGCAAAGTGCTTCTCCTTTTGAAGAAATACCGGGTGGATATCATCGCCATCGGAAACGGAACCGCGTCCAGGGAAACGGAACAATTTATCGGCGACGTTTTGCAGGAGGCGGATGAAAGGGTTTTTTACACCATCGTCAACGAAGCCGGGGCCAGCGTATATTCGGCTTCCGATTTGGCCAGGGAAGAATTCCCCGATTTGCAGGTGGAGGAAAGGAGCGCGGTGTCCATTGCTCGGAGGATCCAGGATCCCTTGGCCGAACTGGTGAAGATCGATCCGAAATCCGTAGGCGTCGGCCAATACCAGCACGATGTATCCGGCAAAAAATTGCAGGAATCCTTGCAATTTGTCGTCGAAACCGTCGTCAACCAGGTCGGGGTGAATGTGAACACCGCTTCCGTCTCCCTGTTGCAATACGTCTCGGGATTGTCCAAGGCCGTGGCGAAAAACATCGTGAAATACCGGGAAGAAAACGGCAAATTTCAAAACCGGGAAGAGCTGAAAAAGATCCCGAGGCTCGGCGCCAAAACCTACGAGCAGTGCATCGGCTTTTTGCGCATCCCCGACGGGGACGAGCCCCTGGATCGCACCGGCATCCACCCCGAAAATTATGCGAGCGCGAAAAAACTGCTGCGAACCTTGGGGCTCTCGGCGGCGGATCTGGGGACGGAAAAATTGGCTGAAAACCTGAAGGGGGCGGACGTCCGGAAAATCGCCGAAGAAATCGGCATCGGCGAATACACGTTAAAGGATATCCTGGATTCATTCATGCGTCCGGAACGGGATCCGCGGGACGATTTGCCGAAGCCGCTGTTGAGAAAGGACGTCCTTCGGCTCGAGGATTTGAAGCCGGGAATGGAATTGCAAGGAACGGTTCGCAACGTGGTGGACTTCGGCGCCTTTATCGATATCGGCGTGAAACAGGACGGGCTTGTGCATATCTCCAAGATGAGCAAAGGCTACATCAAACATCCCCTCGATGCCGTATCCGTCGGGGACATCGTGACCGTCTGGGTGGAGCAGGTGGATGTGCAAAAAGGACGGATCTCCTTGACGATGATTCCAAAATAAGCGGTGAGAAGGAGCCGCCAAGCATCCGGTCCGGGAATTTCCCCGGCGCCCGAAGGAGGGTTTTTGCGCCCTTTGGAATCGAAGGGGACCGAAGGCTCCTTCACCGGCGGATCCCTTTTTCCTTTCGCGAAAACAAACATGGATCTTTTCTTCTGATTCGGCCGCTGGCCAACGCCTTCTTCATCCTGCGCCAGCTTCCCTTTTCTGTTGAAAAGGGACGGGCCGATGGGCCTTGCGGCTTCCGGACGGATGGGAAGGCCGAAACACGGCGAAAGAAAGGAGAGGCAAAACCGTTCAAGGGGTTTTATGGGGATGGAGAGACAAGACAAAGAATTCGAATGCTTCATGGAAGAAAATGTTTCCGCTCCGATGGACGACGAGCGGCTGCAACGGCTGACGGAAGAGATTTCCCTCAAGTTTTTCTCACGCCCCTTTCTCCACCGGGCGACGTTTAATCCCAGGCTGCGGACGACCGGGGGCAGGTATCTTTTGGCAAGCGGAAATATCGAGATCAACAAAAAATATTTTGATGCCCATGGCATGTCGGAGTTAATCGGCATCATTAAACATGAGCTTTGCCATTATCATCTTCATCAAACGGGGAAAGGTTTTCGCCATAAGGACAAAGACTTCAAGCGGCTGATCGAAAAAGTGGGGGCCCCGCGGTATTGCACCCCGCTGCCGGGGCAGGGCGCCGCGGGAAAACCGGAAAAAATCCATCTTTACCGGTGCAGCCGGTGCGGGGCTTTGTACCGGAGAAAACGGAGGATCAATACCGAAAAATTCGTTTGCGGAAGATGCCTGGGGAAACTGGTGGCCTGCCGGGCGTGAGCGGCCGTCCACGGCGGGGAAACCGATCTTGTCCGGCAGCCGGAAATGATGACGAATCAAGGGGGGAGCCACGTGTTAAAATTTGAAAATTATCCTTATGAAAGGCCGAAGATGGCCGAGATAAACGACCAGTTCGACGGTTTATTGAAAAACTTTGTCAATGCCTCCTCCTTGGAGGCGGCCAAGGCGGCCTTGCAGGAAATCAACCGGCTGCGGAGCCGGCTGTCCACCCTGGAAAATCTCGTGTACATCCGTTCGACCGTCGATGTCAGCGATCCTTTTTACCAAAAGGAGCGGGAATTTTTTGACGCGGTCATGCCGGAGTTCGAGGAACGGGTGACCAGGTTTTACAAGGCGTTGGCGGATTCGGCCTACCGGAAGGAACTGGAGAAGGAGTTCGGCAGCCAACTGTTTAAGCTTGCGGAATACAAAATCAAGTCTTTTTCTGAGGAAGTTATTCCCCTTTTGCAAGAGGAAAACAAGCTGACGACGGAATACGAAAAATTGGGGGCTTCCGCGCAAATCAAGTTCCGCGGGAAGACATGGACCCTGTCCCAGCTCGATTTCTTCCTGCAGGATCCCGACAGGGACACCCGCAAGGAGGCCGCGGCTCTAAAATACGGTTTTTTTGCCGACCATGCGGAAACGTATAATGAGATTTTCGACAAGCTCGTCAAGCTGCGGAATGAACGGGCGGTGAAACTCGGCTATAAAAACTTTGTGGAACTGGGCTATCTGCTCATGAACCGCATCGATTACGACGCCCGCATGGTTGGAGCGTTCCGGAAGCAAGTGCGGGAACATATCGTTCCCGTGGCTGCGGAAATTTACAAAAGGCAGCGGGAACGGATCGGCGTGGATGCCTTGAAATTTTACGATGAAAGTTTTTATTTCCGAAGCGGAAACGCCAAACCGAAGGGTCCGACGGAATGGATGGTTGAAAACGGGAAAACCATGTACCGCGGGTTGGCAAAAGAAACGGAAGAATTTTTCCAATTTATGCTTGATCGGAATTTAATGGATTTGGAATCGAAACCGAACAAAGCGCCGGGCGGCTATTGCACCTATCTGGAAGATTATCAGTCACCGTTCATTTTTGCCAATTTTAACGGCACCGCAGGAGACGTGAACGTGTTGACCCACGAATTCGGCCACGCCTTTCAAGTCTATTGCAGCCGGGATTTTTCCGTGCCCGAGTATTTCCATCCGACCCACGAATCGGCGGAGATTTCCTCGATGAGCATGGAATTTTTCACCTGGCCGTGGATGCACCTGTTCTTCGGGGAAGACGCCCTGAAATATCAATACAGCCATTTGACCGACGCCCTGACCTTCATTCCCTACGGAGCGGCGGTGGATGAATTTCAGCATTTGGTTTACGCGAATCCGGATTGGACGCCGCAGGAGCGGAATCAGGTCTGGCGGCAATTGGAACACATCTACCTCCCGCACCGGGATTATGACGGAAACGAATATTTGGAAGGAGGGGGATATTGGCACCGGCAGCTCCATATTTTTGAGGATCCCTTTTACTATATCGATTACACCCTCGCCCAAATCTGCGCCTTCCAATTTTGGAAACGGGACCGGGAGGATCATGAAGGGGCTTGGCAGGATTATGTGCGCCTTTGCCGGCTGGGCGGTTCCCGATCCTTTTTGAACCTGGCAAAAGCGGCGAATCTTCGTTCTCCCTTTGAAAAGGGGACCGTTTCCTCCGTGATCGCGCCGATCAAGGAGTGGCTGGAGCAGGTGGACGACAAAGCGCTGTAAAGCCGCGGGCATTCCCTCTTGCGGGAAGAACCGGGTGCAGGGGGGATTGCCTTCCCCTTCGTGCGGGAAGGGAAGGGGAGGCGGGGAACGGGACATCCCCCGGGCGTTTCCCTTCCGCCCCGCTCCCGCATCCGGAGCGGTTTCAAAGTTTGCAAAACATCGCCGAGGGAAAAGGGTTCAAGCGGGAGCGGAAGGGAGGGAAAAATTTGGCTTAAAATTTGGGGAAGTGTATTGACAAGATATGATGCATTATCTATAATTTTAAGAGTCTGAATGATTTCGATGGCCCGTTGGTCAAGTGGTTAAGACACCGCCCTTTCACGGCGGTAACACGGGTTCGAATCCCGTACGGGTCATTCTCTGTTGGGCCATAGCCAAGCGGTAAGGCAACGGACTTTGACTCCGTGATGCGCTGGTTCGAATCCAGCTGGCCCAGTTATTGTTCAAAATTTCTCCTTGTACAATTTGTTGTTTTTGCTGTAAAATAAAAAATGCATCCATAACGATGAAGCGGTCGTGGCGGAATGGCAGACGCGCTAGGTTGAGGGCCTAGTGGTGGCAACACCGTGGAGGTTCAAGTCCTCTCGGCCGCATATTGGAAAAGCTATTTTCCAATAATATTTTCCACATGCGCCCGTAGCTCAACTGGATAGAGCGTCTGACTACGGATCAGAAGGTTAGGGGTTCGATTCCTCTCGGGCGCGCTTCTTATGCAAACCGGCTTTCAGCCGCGGTTTGAACTTCGGGAAGTAGCTCAGCTTGGCAGAGCACCACGTTCGGGACGTGGGGGTCGCAGGTTCAAATCCTGTCTTCCCGACTCCTTTTTCATATATCGCCCTTTTTTGCGGGGAACGAGCGATCGCCCGCCGGAAAGCCGCGAGTTGCCTCGACGCACCCGGCTTCCCGGAAATGGCCGGCAGAGGAAGAGGCATTCCAAACAGTCACCTGTGTTATAGACTATGCCTGATACGCGGGTGTAGTTTAGTGGTAAAACCACAGCCACGAGCGACGCTCCGCTGAAAAGGCTGCGAGTTGCCTCGACGCATCCGGCTTCCCGGAAATGGCCGGCAGAGGAAGAGGCATTCCAAACAGTCACTTGTGTTATAGACTATGCCTGAAATGCGGGTGTAGTTTAGTGGTAAAACCACAGCCTTCCAAGCTGTTGTCGTGGGTTCGATTCCCATCACCCGCTCTATTTTTATGTCTGCCAATCGTCAAAAAGAAAAACGCGCAAACAACGAAGATGAGAACGAAGAAGATCTCATCTTTTTTTATTTGTTCCATTCGCCGGGCGTTTCGTCAGGCCCCGGCAGGCCAAGGGATTCCGCCTTCCCGGTTCGCCATGGAAAAACCTCCGGAACAAGGTGACCGGCAAGACGAGGGAAGCCCCGTCCCCGTGCCCCATGCGGTACCCCGCCCGATGAAAAGGGAAGAACATTGATCTTCTCCGATTGTTTCGCTACATTAGATGGAGAAAGGAATTTTCGGGTGACGACGATGGAAAAATATGAAATCCTCATCAATCATTTGGAAGAAACCCTGCAGCTCGCGGAACGGCTGAGCCGGCATCTAAAACCGGGGGACGTGCTTTGTCTCGAAGGGGATTTGGGGGCGGGAAAGACGTCCTTTACGAAGGGAATCGCCAAAGGATTGGGCGTCGAAGAGACGGTCAAAAGCCCCACCTTTACGATCATCCGGGAATACGAGGGAAAGGAATTTCCTTTGTATCACATGGATGTTTACCGTTTGAAGGATTCCCGGGAAGATTTGGGGTTTGACGAATACTTTCACGGGGACGGTGTCACCGTCGTCGAATGGGCCCATTTGATCGAAGACCAGCTTCCCGATCAATACTTGGCCATCCGCTTTTTTATTGCCGGCGAAAACAGGCGGAGACTGTTTTTTGAACCGCGCGGCGAGCGGTACAAATCATTATGCAAGGAGTTTTTCCATGAATATTTTGGCCATTGACACATCCACGGAAATCATGGGCATAGGATTAATCAACGGGGAAAAAGTGCTCGGGGAATACGTGACGAATATTAAACGGACCCATTCGGTCCGGGTCTTGGCCGCCGTTCGGGAACTTTTGGACGACTGCCGGGTGACTTTGCCGGAAATCAACAAGGTCGTCGTAACCAGCGGCCCGGGTTCCTACACCGGACTCCGGATCGGAATCACCATCGCCAAAACCCTGGCCTGGACCATGAATATTCCCCTGTCGGGCGTTTCCACCCTGCAAGTCATGGCGGCATCCGGGGGGAAAAACTTCGGCGGCTTCATTGCCCCGGTCATTGATGCCCGCCGGGGGAATATCTATTCCGGCCTGTATCGGTGGAACGCTGCGGGAAAACCGGAACCCGTCCTGGAAGACCGGCATGTTTCGGCGAAAGAATGGGCGGAACGTTTAAGCCGTTATTCGGAACAGATTTTGTTTTTAGGTTATGATGCCGCAAAACATGAACAAACCTTTGCGGAAGTTTTGGGCGAAAGGGCGCTGTTCGGCAGCTTGACCGATCACCTGATCCGGCCCGCGGAATTGGCCCGGCTCGGAATGGAAGCCCCCGCCGCCGACGTCCATTCGTTTACGCCGAGCTATTTGCGCCTGGCGGAAGCGGAAGCCAAATGGCGGGAAAAAAACGGATAACGGCAGGTTATATCGTATGGAGACGGCACTGACCTTCAGGCAGTTAACCGTGGCGGACGTGGATGAGATTTTAAAAATTGAAAACGTATCCTTTTCGCTGCCGTGGACGCGGGAAGCGTTCATCCGGGAACTGACGATGAATCCCTATGCCCTTTACACCGGGGCATGCCTCGACGGCAACTTGGTCGGCTATTGCGGCATCTGGATCATCATGGACGAGGCCCATATCACCAATATCGCCGTTCTTCCGGAATTCCGCGGCAGAAAGATCGGAGAAAAATTGCTGCGGCATGTGATGGACACGGCCAAACGGAGGGGGGCGAAAACCGTTACCTTGGAAGTGAGAATTTCCAATACGGTCGCCCAAAACCTGTATAAAAAATTGGGGTTTGTTTACGGCGGCATCCGCAAAGGATACTATACGGACAATTATGAAGACGCAATCGTCATGTGGGTGAGGATATGAAACAGGACCAATTCATTTTAGGCATCGAAACAAGCTGTGACGAAACGGCCGCCGCCGTCGTGAAGAACGGAAAAATCGTCTTGTCCAATGTGGTCGCCTCGCAAATCGAAAGCCATAAGCGTTTCGGCGGGGTGGTGCCGGAGATCGCTTCCAGGCATCATGTGGAGCAGATTACCCTCGTGATCGAAGCGGCGATGGAACAAGCCGGGATCGGTTTCCGTGACTTGACGGCGATTGCGGTCACAAAAGGGCCGGGGCTGGTCGGAGCCTTATTGATCGGCATCGAGGCGGCGAAAACGTTGGCCTTCGCCCATCGGCTTCCCCTCGTTCCGGTTCATCACATCGCCGGGCATATTTATGCCAACCGGCTGGAACGGGAAATGGAATTCCCCTTGATCGCCCTCGTCGTCTCGGGAGGCCACACGGAACTCATTTACATGAAGGAACATGGGAGTTTCCGGCTGATCGGGGAAACGAGGGATGATGCGGCGGGAGAAGCCTTTGATAAGGTTGCCCGCACCCTCAATCTTCCCTATCCGGGGGGGCCGCAGATCGACCGTCTCGCCCGCGAAGGGAAGCCGGTGATCGATCTTCCCCGCGCCTGGCTGGAAAAGGATTCCTACGACTTCAGTTTCAGCGGTTTAAAATCGGCGGTGATCTATGCCCTTCGGGACGCGGAAGAGCGGGGAGAGACGATCGACCCGAAGGATCTTGCCGCAAGCTTCCAAGCGAGCGTCGTGGAGGTGCTGGCGGAAAAAACGGTCCGGGCGGCGAAGGAGTTTCAGGCCAAACAGGTGCTGGTGGCCGGGGGAGTCGCGGCCAACCGGGGATTGCGGGAAAAAATGGCGGAAGCGATGAAATCTCTTCCCGGCGTACCCTTGGTCATCCCCTCCCTGGAATTATGCACCGACAACGCCGCCATGATCGCCGCATGCGGCAGTGTTTTATTTGAAAAAGGGGTGCGCGCCGATTTGACGCTGAATGCCGATCCGTCCTACGGCCTTGTGGAGTCTTCAGGATGAACCTCTTTTTGCCAAAGCGGGCCGGCGGCGGTAAAGAGGATATCGGAAAAACGGACGCCTTTTTGCAAAAGCCGGGAATCCGGAATGATTCCGACGGAAAGCGATGGGTCTCATGAAGATATGGATCGATGCCGACGGTTGTCCGGTCGTTGACATTGCCGTACAGGTCGCCGGGGAATTCCATATCCCCGCCTGCATCGTTTGCGATACGTCCCATTATATCATCCGCGAGGGCGCGGAGACGCTCACCGTGTCCGAGGGGAAGGATGCTGCGGATTTTGCCATCCTGAACCGCGTCCGGAAAAAAGATATTGTCGTCACCCAGGATTACGGCCTGGCGGCGTTGATCCTCGCCAAGGGAGGATACGCGATTCATCCGAAGGGTCTGATCTACTCGGAAACCAATATCGACCGGCTGCTTGCGCAAAGGCAGCTTGCCCAAAAGATGCGCCTGGCCGGGGTCCGGATGAAGGGACCAAAAAAGCGGTCGCCAACGGACGATCTCCTTTTCCGGGAACGGCTCGTCGGTTTGTGCCGGACCGCCATCGCGGAAAGAAAAGACGAAGAAGGGCAAGATCCGAAGGGCCGATGAATCCTTTTTCCTGCCTTTCGTCGGAACCGGGCGAAATGGGGAAGATCGATTAACGATGGTTCCGGGAAAAGCGAACGGCCGAGGGCCGGGATGAGCCGGTGTGCAAAGGGATAGGCGGACCGTTGGCCCGCCCCGAAAAAGGAAAAAAAGGATGTCTGAAGCCAAAAGGCTGTCGGACATCCTTTTTTATTTCGTCAGAAGCTTTTCTCCAGCTCGTCGATCATAGCGCCGACATAAGCCACCGCCTGCCGGATCGGTTGGGCGGTGGACATATCGACGCCGGCGAGCTGCATCAGTTCCAGCGGTTTCAACGTGCCGCCGGCCTTCAGCGCCGCCAGCCACCGTTCCACGGCCGGTTTCCCTTCTTTTTCGATCATTTGTGCCACGGCGGTGGAGGCCGTTAAACCGGCCGAATACGTATACGGATAAAGCCCCATGTAGTAGTGCGGCTGCTGCATCCAGGTCAGCCCCGCCCCCTCATCGATGATGACCGCATCGCCCCAGAATTTTTCCAGAAGATCGATAAATTGCTCGCAAAGCAATTTGGCGGTGATCGGCGTCCCTTTATCCGCCAAATCGTAAATCCGGCGCTGAAATTCCGCTTCCAGCAAATGGGTGACAAAATTATGATAATAGGTGCTTAAAGACTGGAGGATGACCCATCGGCGCATCCGGGCGTTTTTCGTCCTGGCGAGGATATGCCGGCTCAACAGCCGTTCATTCAGCGTCGACGGAGCTTCCACGAAGTATCTCGACGGACGGGTATTGGAAAATTTCTGATTCCTCGCGGCCAAAACGAAATGGGCGGCATGCCCCAGTTCGTGGGCTAATGTAAAGGCGTTTCGCATCGAGCCGTTCCACGTCATCAAAATATAGGGGTGGGCGCCATATGGGCTGGAACAAAAGGCGCCGGACCTTTTCCCGATATTGTCGGCGCGGTCGACCCAGCGGTTGTACAGCCCCTGCTCGATGATCTCCGCATATTCCGGCCCCATGATCCGCAAAGCTTCGAGGATCAGTTCGGCGGCTTCTTCGTAGCTGATTTGCGGATCATATTCCGGGTCCAGGGATGCTTTTAAATCGCAATAATAAAATTTATCCAGGCCCAATACCCTTTTTTTCAATTTGGCGTAGCGCCGCATATGGGGAGACAGCTCCGCCAGGATCGTATCCAAGAGCCCGTGATACATTTCTTTTGTCACCTGCTGGCCGGCCAATAGCATGTCGGTGGCCGAGGCATATTTGCGCAAGGCGGCCTCGATCACGTGTTTTTTCACTTCTGTGGCATATGCGGCGGCATAGGTGTTTTTATACCGGTTCAATCCTTCCACGAATGCCCGATAGGCCTTCCTGCGCAATTCCGTGTCGGCCGATTCCTCATATTTCGGGAATGAATTGAAGGTGAGCGGATGTTCCGTCCCGTCCTTTGTTCGGAACGGGGAAAACCGCATGTCGGAGGTCTTGCTCCGTTGGTAAATCGCATAGGGGGCATTGTGGATTTCCCCGAAGGCCGCCAGCGCTTCCTCCGCTTCCGGGTGGAGTTTGTGGGGCTTTTTCTCCATAAGATCCGCAAGCACCTTCCGGAATTCCTGCAAACCTTTCTCTTCTTCCATGTACCGGTTAAGCGTCTCCGCATCCGCTTCCATGATTTCCGAATCGATGAAGGAAATGGCGGCATGGACATCGGAAGAAAGGCTGTCGGCCAGGCTCGCGTTGGCCTGAAAGACCGGGTCCGTTCCGTCCGCCGCCTGATTCAAAAAGGCATAAATGGCCGCCCGGTTCAGCCGCTCCAACAATGCGTCTTTCGCGAGCAATGCATCCAACAAATTCTTGGCGCTTTCACAAACCTTTCCCTTAAATCGGGTGACGGTTTTGACCTCCCTGCGGATGGCCGTCAATTCCTCCCGCCAATCCGCCTCCGTCCGGAACAAGTCGGTAAGATCCCACGTCTCTTCCACAGCCACTTCCGAGCGAAGCGGCGTCCGCTTTGCGCGTTCCATCCGAAATCCTCCCTTATTTAGGCATGTGCAAAATATTTCGTGATACGAATTATCTTTATTATACGAAAAAATCGGGCAAATGGAAATACGGTTTGCCGAAAGAAAGGGCGTTGCCCGCGGAGAAAGGAAAGGAAAGGATCGGAATCCCCGCGGGTTGTGACGGGACCCGGGCATCATCCTCCGGAAATAACGGAAAAAAACCGTCCCGCAACCCGATCCGGAAAACGTATGAGTAAAATATTTGTGGGCAAAACTTATCCCCTTCAATAGGTGAGTGATCGAAGACGCTTACCTATTGAAGGGGGAACCAAGCGTAAGCGCGGCAGGAAAGAAAGCAACAATTAATGAAAAAGAGGACTACTCCTTGGTAGAATGATAGTCAGGAAAAACAACACCACCAGAAAGGAGTAGTCCCTCATGGAAAAAAATATAAAAGGAATAACCCAGATGAACAAGGATATCACAGAATTCCCAAATTTAAAACAGATTGAGCAAATCCTTTGGAGTAAAAATTGCAGGAAATCTTTTCAAAGGCTTTGAAAAGTCTTTTGGAGGGCATGGATCAACAGATTGCCGAAGAACGGGATAAAAAACCATCCGTTTAAGCCCAAGGGGGAAAAAGTGTTAAAATAAAGGCAGGGAACTTCCTGAGAATTCCAATGCAAGAAGGTGAAAAAGATGGAAGGGAAACAGGTGGATCTTTTACTGGATTGGCTTCGCGGGTCCAACTATACCGTCGTGTTTACGGGGGCCGGCATGTCTACCGAAAGCGGGCTGCCGGATTTCCGTTCGAGCAAAGGGCTGTGGAAGCAACAAGACCCGAGCCGGGTGGCGTCGATCGAATCGTTGAACAAAAACGTGGAGGCCTTCATTGATTTTTACCGGCAGCGGGTGATCGGCGTCCATGAATATAAGCCCCATAAAGGGCATCATATTTTGGCCAAATGGGAAAAGGAAGGGCGCATTCAAAGCATCATTACCCAGAACGTGGACGGATTCCACCAAATGGCCGGCAGCAGCCGGGTCCATGAATTGCACGGCACCCTGCAACGGGTCCACTGCCAAAAATGCGGCAGGGAAGAAAGCAATGAACGGTACTTGACGGGGGATGTGCGCTGTGAATGCGGCGGGATCTTCCGGCCGAACGTCGTATTGTTCGGGGAGCCGCTGCCGCAAGAGGCGTTCCAAAACGCCTTGGCAGACTCGGAAAGGGCGGAACTGTTCATCGTTTTGGGTTCCTCGTTAACGGTCACTCCCGCCAATCAAATGCCGGTCATCGCCAAAAGAAGCGGGGCGAAATTGGTCATCGTCAACATGGATGAGACGCCCCTCGACGGCATGGCGGACCTGGTCATTCACGGCGAAAAAATCGGGGAATTATTGGAAAAGCTCGACAGCCGGCTTCCATGAGTCCGGCCGGCGGCACCAACCGGCGCCTAGCCGGCGCTGCCTGTTCCCTGCGGCCGGGGCCCGCCGGAATTCCTATCAAGGGGAGATCGCGGCCGGACGGCTTGTCGGCCGATCTTTCCGCAACCCCCAGCATCGGCTGGAACGGCAAGCAGCATCATACGATGAAGGGGGATTCCGCCCGTTTGCGGTTTGTCTCGCAACCGGCGCTCGACAGCCGGTTCAGCCGAAATTTCAGTTCCCGTAAGGGTGAAGTCCTTTTCCGTTTAACTTCAATATCGGACGGCAAAATACCGTCAATCACGGAGGATTTCCGGCGGAAAAGGAAGGACGTTCCGCCTGCATGGGCGGGCATTTTTTTGCCCCAACGGCCGGACAAATGATTGCCTGTGGATATTCCTGTGGATGAATCGGAACGGCTTGCGGGAGAACAGGCCGAAAAGCCAGAATATGCAAAGGAAAGGCTGTATCAGGAACAGTTATCCCCAACTCTGTGGATAACCCTTCCGTTTTTTGTGGATAATGTGGAAAATGGCCGGGAAAATGGACAAATCAACCATGAAATTGTGAATAACCCTGTGGAAAAGTGAATAACTCCCATCCCGCAGGAAAAAACAAAAAAAGACCTGCCGATTTAATCGGCAGGGTCCTCCAGCTTTTCCCATTCGTCGAGGTACCGGTCCACCTGCTTCTTCGCAGAATCGATCCCATTTAAAATCTCCGCGGATTTTTTGGGGTCGTTGTAGATTTCCGGATCGAGCAGCTGCCTTTCCTTTTCCGCAATCTCCCTTTCCAGCTCCTCAATCCGTTTTTGGATTTCCTCGATTCTGCGGATCCGTTTTCGTTCCAGCTTTTTTGCTTCCTTTTCCATGAAATAATCCTTCTCGGGGATCCTCCCTTCGCCCCGCGATGGCGCCCCTTTCCCTTTATCGGGCGCTTCCGGCTGGCCGGAACGGGCTTCTTCCTCCTTTTTCATCAAATAGTAGTCATAATCCCCCAAATATTCCCGGAATCCCGTTTCCGACAGCTCGAAGATTTTTGTCGCCATCCGGTTGATAAAATACCGGTCGTGGGAAACGAAAAGGATCGTCCCGGGAAAGTCCATCAGCGCATTTTCCAGCACTTCCTTGCTTTCCAGGTCCAGGTGGTTCGTCGGCTCGTCGAGGACGAGGAAATTAGCCTTTTTCAGCATCAGCTTCGCCAGGGCCAAGCGGGTCTTTTCTCCGCCGCTCAAAGCGGCGACGGGCTTGAAGACATCGTCCCCGGAAAAGAGGAAATTGCCCAAAACCGTCCGGATCTCCTTTTCCTTCATGAACGGGTTTTCATGCCACAATTCGTGCAGGACGTCTTTGTTCGAATGCAGTTCCGTCTGCTCCTGGTCATAGTAGCCGATTTCCACATTGGTGCCGAGGAGGATTTCCCCTTTGAGGGGAGCGAGTTTTCCGGCGATGGTCTTCAGCAGGGTGGATTTGCCGATCCCGTTGGGCCCGATGATCGCGGCGCTTTCCCCCCTCGTCAGCCGGAAGCGGATGCCTTCGGCCACCGTCCGTTCCCCGTAGCCAATTTGCAAGTTTTTCACAGTGAGCACTTCATTGCCGCTTTGCCTGTTGATGTCAAAGGAAAAACGGGCGGTTTTGCCGGCGTCCTTCGGCTTTTCCATCCGCGGCATTTTTTCCAGCGCTTTTTTCCGGCTTTGGGCCCGTCTCGTCGTCGAGGCGCGGGCGATGTTCCTCTGAATAAAGTCTTTCATCCGTTCGATTTGTTCCTGCTGCTGTTCGTACCGTTTCAAGGCCCGTTCATAGTTTTCCTGCCGCTGGATTACATACTGGCTGTAGTTCCCGATATATTTGGTCAGCCGTCCGTCCGCCAATTCCAGCACTTGATTGACGATTTTATCGAGAAAATACCGGTCGTGGGAGACGACGAGGATGGCCCCCGGATACGTCTGCAAATATTGTTCCAGCCAGGTCAATGTTTCCATGTCCAGGTGGTTCGTCGGTTCGTCCAGGATGAGGACGTCCGGTTTGGCCAGCAGCAGCTTCCCCATCGCCAGGCGGGTTTTTTGCCCGCCGCTCAACGTGGCGACTTTGACCCTTTTCGGGTCATCGTGAAACTTCAGCCCGTGGAGGATGGAGCGGATCTCCGCTTCGTATTGGTATCCGCCCGCCTCTTGAAAGGCGTGATGGAGCCGGTCATACTCCGCCATGACCTTTTCGTAGGACTTGCCGTCGGCGAGAACCTTTTCGTCGGCCATCTGCCGCTCCAGTTCCCTTAATTTTTTTTCCATGATCTGCAAATGCTTAAAAACGGAGAGCATTTCTTCCCAAAGGGTGGCGTCAGGGTTCAAACCCGCATGCTGGTCCAAATAGCCGACCGCCGTCTCCTTCGGTTTGATGATTTCCCCGCCGTCACCGGACAATTGTCCGGCGAGGATCTTTAATAAGGTGGATTTTCCGGCGCCGTTCCGGCCGACGAGGGCGATTCGGTCGCCGGTTTGGATCTCCAGCTTGACGTCCGTCAAAATTTGTTCCGCTCCGAAGTATTTTGCGATATGGTTGGCCTGCAGCAAAATCATTCCGTTCACTCCTAAGCGTTCGATGCGATTTCCCTTCCGGCGGGCCTTTCTCGTCCCGTCCGCGGGGCCATTGCCCGTTCCTCGCTGTTCCATGGGCAGAAAATCCGTTTGCGCGCCCATCTGTACCAATTTTAATAGTACAATAACGGCGGGTGAAAGGCCAAAGGATCTTAATTTTAGAATGGGTCAAGACAGACGGGCAAAAATCGTGTATTATAGTAGAAAAAGGAATATGGGAAGGGATTGGAAGCGTTCCCACCCCGTGCTCCCGATCCATTCCGAAACGGGGCTTCTTTCCATGAACGCGAACAGGAGAACCAAATCGCTTTGGAGGCAGAAAGATGACATCGGATCAATTGAAAATACCGAAAGCGACAGCGAAAAGGCTACCGTTGTATTATCGTTTTTTGCAATACTTGTACAATTCGGGAAAACAGAAGGTATCGTCGGCGGAGTTGAGCCAGGCGGTAAAAGTCGACTCCGCAACCATCCGGAGGGATTTTTCCTATTTTGGCGCGCTGGGGAAAAAAGGGTACGGTTATAACGTCCAGTATTTGCTTTCCTTTTTCCGGAAGACCCTCGATCAGGATGAATTGACGAAAGTCGGGCTGATCGGTGTCGGAAATTTGGGAACGGCATTATTGCAATATAATTTCACGAAGAACAACAATACGAAGATCGTCGCCGCCTTTGATATATCTCCGGAAAAAATCGGGAAGAAGATCGGAGAGGTCCCGATTTACAGTCTGGATCAACTGGAGGAAGTCTTGGAGAAGGAACAAATTCCGGTCATCATCTTGACCGTTCCCGCATCGGCGGCACAAGGGGTGACGGACCGTTTGATCCGCACCAACATCAAAGGGATCTTGAACTTCACCCCCGCCAGGCTCACGGTCCCGCCCAACATCAACGTCCATCATATCGATTTGGCGGTGGAATTGCAGTCATTCGTTTATTTTATCAAGCATTACTCCGATCATTCGGAAAAAATGGACGGGAAGGGAAAGAAAGATTATAATAGGTAAGACCGGATACGGGGCGCCATCGTTTTTCATTCGGACGTCGAGGAGGGAGATATTGTGCCAATCGGACCCGGCAGTTTGTTGCTCATTTTGATCGTTGCTTTGCTGGTTTTCGGTCCGAAACGGCTTCCGGAAATCGGAAGGGCGGCGGGGAAATCGTTGAAGGAGTTCAAAGAGGCCACAAAAGGCCTGGCGGAAGAGGAAGAACCGCCGAAAAAGGAAGAAGACGAGCCGAAAAATTGACGGCATGACGTTAGGATGCGATCGATATGAAAAATAAAGATATGACCGTTTCTGAACATATTGAAGAGTTGAGAAGACGGCTGATTTTTGTCGCCGTTTTTTTCTGTCTCGCCTTCATCGTCTCCTTTTTCCTTGCCGAACCGGTCATCGTTTTTCTGCAGCATTCGGCGGAGGCCAGAAATTTTTCCCTGAACGCCTTCCGCATTACCGACCCGTTGAAAATCTACTTTCAGATTTCCTTCGTGCTTTCGTGCGTTCTCACTTCCCCGGTGATCCTTTACCACATTTGGGCTTTTGTCGCCCCCGGGCTTTATGAAAAAGAAAGAAAAATCACCTTGAGCTACATACCGGTTTCCATACTTTTGTTCATATTGGGAATCGCCTTTTCCTATTTCGTTCTCTTCCCCTTTTTCATCCGGTTCATGACCAATTTGGGGGAACGGCTGGAGATCCATCAAGTCATCGGGATCAACGAATATTTTACCTTTTTGTTCCAAATCACCCTGCCCTTCGGGATTTTGTTCCAGCTTCCGGTCGTGATCCTGTTTTTAACCAGATTGTCCATCATTACGCCGGCTTTTTTGGGGAAGATCCGGAAGTACGCCTATTTCGTCCTGTTGGTGATCGCCGCCGTCATCACCCCTCCGGATGTCCTGTCCCAGTTGATGGTGACTTTGCCGCTCTGCCTTTTGTATGAATTCAGCATCTGGATTTCCAAACTGGCCTACCGGAAGATGCTGGCCGCGGAAGAAGCGAGGAAAAAGGAAGAGGAAAAAATGGCGGAGACCCTTTCGGACGGTCCGGAAGGATAAAACCGAAATCGCCGCCGAAGCGGCGGCGTTTTTTGGAAAAGGCAGGGAAGCTGTTCGCGGAAACGGTCCGGGAAACCTTGGCAAGCCGGCCGGGACTTGTCTTTCGCCTGTTGGCTTCCTGAAAGAACCGGACCGCACAAGATTCAAAACATCGAAAAGATCTTCGGATCCAACTGGGAAAGAATGGCGATCACATTCATGGACACATGGGAAAAAATCGGGACGAGGATGCGGTTCGTTTTCCGGTAAACATAGCAAAATGCGAACCCGATGGCCGTATACAAAAGCAGATGTTCGAATTCCATGTGGGCCGCGGAAAAAAACAGGGAGCTGATCAGCGCCGACGGAAAAAAACCGAGCCTTTGCATGCACGTCCCAAAGATGATTTTCCGGAAAACCACTTCTTCCAAAATCGGCCCGAAAACGGCGGCGACGAGGAAAATGGCGGGGGCTTTTTCGATCATCCCGATGATTTCCCTCGTATTTTCCGATCCCGGTTCCACGCCGAAAAGCATTTCGATCCTTGCGGCGGCCAATTGCCCGAAGAGGGCCAAAAAGACCCCGGCGGACGCCCAAAAGGCGGAGACGGGAAAGGAAGCGGCTTTTTGGCTTCGGAAGCGCATTTCCCTTCTCAGGCAATAGAGCGTGACGATGAGAGCCGCCGAGAAACTGAACAGGAGCCAAAGGGAAAGGCTCCGGCTTTCCAAATCCTTCCCGGAAAAACCAAGCCCGTTTAACAAATAATAGGTGAAGGGCACCCCGACGGGCAATGACAGCTGCATGATGAGATAGGTGAGAAGCACGATTTTGTATTCCCGTTTCACAAGTGATTCCCTCTGCTTTCTGAAATTTTTGCCCCCGTTGTTTGGCGAGGCGATGGCGGTCTTCCGTCGCGCCGGCAAGCGGTTTTCAAGTCAATCCCGGCGGTTTTGGCTGCGTGCCCGCCGGCGGTTCTCTCCGGCCTTGTCGGCGGTTCGGACCTGGCGCCTGCACAGGTTCTTCAGGCCTGATCGAGCCGCCTTGGCGGCCAGCTTTCCCGGCTGCTTACGCTGCGCCTTGGCCGGCGAGCGGTTCTTTCGGCTCCTCCGGCTGCCTTCCGGGGCCGGCGGCTCATGCCGTTTCCGGGTGATTTGGCCCTGCGTCCAAATTTCAGCCGTAGGAAAGGTTCTTGGTTTATCGCGTGCAAGACGCTTTCCGGTGCTTTTCGGACCGTTCGCCGGCGGTTTTTCCGGAGTTTCCTGTTTTGCGTATCCTTTTGCATGTTGAGCGTTCCCGGGTTTTCCGCTGTTTTCAAGGCGATTCCCGTCCTGTTTTCCCATATCCGGAAAACGCCGCCTGCCCGGGTGGAGGCCGCCATCGCATTTTCCCTTGATTTTAACGGAAATATCCTTTCGTGCCAAGATCCCCTGCTCGGGGAGGCCGTGAAACGGCCGGGAGGCGAGGCGCGGCCGGACCGGGCGAAAATCACAAAATTTTTTTCCTTGAGACTTGCAAAATGACAGGTGATTCATTAATATAATAAGTGGTGTTAGCACTCTTAGCCCGAGAGTGCTAAATCAAAACATTAAGGAGGTCGTTCATTGTGTTAAAACCACTAGGAGATCGCGTCGTTATTGAAACGGTTGAAACGGAAGAAAAAACTGCCAGCGGCATTGTTCTGCCTGATACGGCAAAAGAAAAACCCCAAGAAGGAAAAGTGGTTGCCGTTGGTTCCGGACGCGTTCTTGACAACGGTGAACGGGTGAAAGTGGAAGTGAACGTCGGCGATCGCATCATTTTCTCCAAATATGCCGGAACCGAAGTAAAATACAACGGCAAGGAATATTTAATTTTGCGTGAAAGTGATATTTTGGCGGTTGTCGAATAAGCCTTAACCATAACATAATCATAACATAATTTTCCATCGCATACTTAAATATCAGATTCGAGGAGGTTCACGAAGATGGCTAAACAAATCAAATTTAACGAAGAAGCTCGCAGAGCGATGCTCCGCGGTGTCGATAAGCTGGCTGACGCCGTCAAAGTCACATTGGGACCGAAAGGCCGCAACGTGGTGTTGGAGAAAAAATTCGGTTCCCCGCTCATCACCAATGACGGCGTGACCATCGCGAAAGAAATCGAATTTGAAGATCCCTTTGAAAACATGGGCGCGAAACTCGTCGCCGAAGTCGCCAGCAAAACCAACGATGTCGCCGGTGACGGTACGACGACGGCAACGGTTTTGGCGCAATCCATGATCAAAGAAGGTTTGAAAAACGTAACGGCGGGCGCCAATCCGATGGGGATCCGCAAAGGGATCGAAAAAGCCGTCCAAGTGGCCGTGGAAGAATTAAAGGCCATTTCCAAACCGATCGAAGGCAAAGAATCCATTGCCCAAGTCGCCACCATTTCTTCCGGTGACGAAGAAATCGGGAAATTGATCGCGGAAGCCATGGAACGGGTCGGCAAAGACGGCGTCATTACCACGGAAGAATCGAAAGGGATCGTTACGGAACTGGACGTCGTCGAAGGGATGCAATTCGACCGCGGCTATACGTCCCAATACATGGTCACCGATTCCGATAAAATGGAAGCCGTTCTCGAAGATCCGTACATTTTGATTACCGATAAGAAGATTTCCAACATCCAAGAAATCCTTCCGCTCTTGGAACAAGTGGTCCAACAATCCAAACCGTTGCTGATTATCGCCGAAGATGTGGAAGGGGAAGCTTTGGCCACGCTGGTGGTGAACAAACTCCGCGGCACCTTCACCGCTGTTGCCGTTAAAGCTCCGGGATTCGGCGATCGCAGAAAAGCCATGCTCGAAGATATCGCCATTTTGACCGGCGGTGAAGTCATTACCGAAGATCTCGGTCTGGAACTGAAATCCGCGAATATTTCCCAATTGGGCCGCGCTTCCAAAGTCATCGTGACGAAGGAAAATACGACGATCGTGGAAGGCGCCGGCGATTCTGCGAAAATTGCCGCCCGCATCAACCAAATCAAAGCGCAAATCGAAGAAACCACATCCGACTTTGACAGAGAAAAACTGCAAGAACGTCTCGCTAAACTGGCCGGCGGCGTAGCGGTCATCAAAGTCGGCGCGGCGACGGAAACCGAATTGAAAGAAAAGAAACTCCGCATTGAAGACGCGTTGAACGCTACCCGCGCCGCTGTGGAAGAAGGCATCGTGGCCGGCGGCGGCACGGCGTTGATCAACGTCTACAACAAAGTGGCCTCCATTGAAGCGGAAGGCGACGTGGCAACGGGCGTGAAAATCGTCCTGCGCGCGCTGGAAGAACCGGTTCGCCAAATCGCCCGCAACGCCGGTTTGGAAGGTTCCGTCATCGTCGAACATATGAAGAAAGAAAAACCCGGCGTAGGCTTCAACGCTGCCACCAATGAATGGGTGAACATGATCGAAGCCGGCATCATCGACCCGATGAAGGTAACCCGTTCCGCACTGCAAAACGCCGCCTCTGTTGCCGCCATGTTCCTGACGACGGAAGCGGTCGTCGCCGATATTCCGGAAGAAAACAAAGGCAATAACAACGGCATGAACGACATGGGCGGGATGATGTAATCTCCGCCTGAGACCCAGGGACACCGGGGTTTGCCCGGTGTTCCTTTTTTTAAATTTTGAGGAATCCGGCAATGGGGCCTTCGGACGTCTAGCCCATCGTTCGTATGGGCAACCCGCGCCACCCTTGGATGCCGGCGTTTGTTTCCAGGTAAGCGGGCGCTCGTGCCGGAGATCTGATGGCGATCGGTTGCCGGATACGAGCCGCGCCGGAAAATACGGGAAGAGGCTGGCGATGCGGACGGGGGAAAGAAGGAGATGCCACCCTTTGGAGGAACCCATGGCGGTTACGGCGAAAGCAACGGGAAAGGGAGGATGAAAATGGGGAGCCGAATGAGCATATGCCCGGGTTGCGGGCTGATCCTGCCCGACCGACAAATGGAAAGGCCTCGCGGTTTCCATGCGACGGGAGAATGTTACCAAAAATATAGCGGACTGAGCGCATACACGCTGAGCAAACAAGACATCGATTTCATCCACCAGCACGCTGTCGATGCTTACAGCGCCCAGCATGCGGGGAGCGGCATGAAAACGATCACCGTCGCATTTTCATTAATCGGATTATATTATGCGGTTGAGCGTGGTTACACGGGAAAACAGGTGCAGCGCGTGCATATGCTGCTTAGCCGGCGGAAATTTGACTGGCCGCCGTTGCCGGTTCCCGACAAACCCTATTCCTTGACTGTAAATGATGTACTGCAAGAGAAACCGGGAAAAAATCGGGATGCCATGCTTCGGGAATGGATGCGTGACGTGTGGCTGTGTTGGGAACATCAGCATGAGTGGATAAGGAACCTTTCACAATCCCTGTTAAAATAGTTTGACTTCTGATGAAGCAAAAAACATATGGGTGGAAAAACCATGATCGGTAATTTAAAAGGCGGTTTTTGATGAGTTTTTGTTGTGGGTCTTCTCCAGCGATTCGGACATTGCGATCGTTTTCAATTTCTTGATGGTTGGATCCGCCGTCCGATATTTCAACCATCTCCCCCTCCCTCCTTTTAATGTGTTTACAATCCTCTTCAACATGGAAATCATAAACGTGTCAGCGCTTTCTTCCTCCCGCATTTTTATTCAGAACGCTTTTATGGAGAGAATTAAATAACAGCCGGTTGCAACATCATTGTTGCAACTTTCGGCATTATCGTCCGAATGTTGAAATGCTATAATACTGATGAACGGAAAGAGCATCCTATGTGACGGCGGTGAACGGTTCGTGGACGCGGTAATTTTCGATGTGGATGATACTTTATATGATCAGCTTCAGCCTTTTAAAAAGGCATTTTTATTTCATTTTAAACATTTATCCGATGTTCCGATAGAAAAACTTTATCTTTCCAGCCGAAAACACAGCGACAGATTATTCCATAAGAGCGAAGCGGGAACCGTATCCTTGCTTGAGCTGCACACCTACCGGATCATGGCCGCCTGCGAAGAATTCGGCATTGACATAAAATATGAAGAGGCGGTCAAGTTTCAAAAAACATACGAAAAAGAGCAGAAAAAGATTGCGCCTTTTCCCGAAATAATTACGTTATTGGAACGGCTTTGTCAAAAAAACAAACAGCTGGCTATCCTGTCGAACGGACCGCATCAGCACCAGCTGATGAAGGTCCGACAGTTGGGTTTGACGAAGTGGATCCCGGCCGAAAATATCTTCATCTCCGGTGCGATCGGATGTGCCAAGCCTGATCCGGCTGCTTTTCTTTATGTGGAAAAAAAGCTCCAATTGAAGAAAGAAAAAGCCGTATATATAGGAGATTCATTTGAAAATGACGTAATCGGGGCAAAACAAGCGGGATGGAAGGCGATATGGATGAACCACCGAAAAAGGGATATGCCGGATTCCCGTGTCTTTCCTGATAAAATCGTATATAGCCCCAGAGAATTGTTGGATTTGGCTGATTTCTGCCTGTAACCCGGAATAACGGGGAATCATAGTGGGGACATTTCAAATCGATATCGTTTTTGCAAAATTTTGGTCAAGCCCCATTCATGGGAAAGTTCATTTTGAACGTATTCGCTTTAAGCCCTTTTGGGAAAAAGATTTTTAGATGAACAGCAGAGAAGATTGTCGCAGCGGCGCCTTCTCGTTGCCGACATTTTATGCTTTCCGGAGCCGTTCCCGCCAAACATGCGGGAAACGGTTCGGAAGAAAATCCAATTGTTTTCCAAAAAGGAAGGATTTCATGGAAGACAAATCGAAAGGAAAGGATGCTCGATCCAGAAGGTCAATTTTTGAACCATTCAATGGGGGTGTTGATCATATATACAGGAATATTACTGTATCCCAGATTCAGTGAATATGAATTATCCGTGTTGCTGTCCGTGCTGAAGCAGGGGCAGAAACCGACGGTATATATTGGTTTGAATGATCAAGTGGTAAAAGGAGAGTCGGGGCTGCCGTGCGTTCCAGAGGCGACGGTGAATGAGGTGGATATCCGTCAACTGGACAGTCTTGTCCTGCCCGGCGTGGATGATTTTGCGCATTTGGTCGATCATCCGGATTTGACCGGTTTCCTGCGGAAATTCCGGAAAAAGGACATCGTGATCGGCGCCATATCCAGCGCCCCGTATCTGTTATCGATGAGCGATTTGTTGGATGGGAGAAAGTATACGACCGGATTGACCGCCGATCAAAGAAAATTCCTCGGGACTTTTAACGGCGCCCATTATTTGGATTCGCCTGTCGTGATCGACGGAAATCTCATCACCGCCAAAGGACCGGCCTTTATCGATTTTGCATGCAAATTTGGCGAGATGCTGAACTTGAATTTCGACAAAAGGTGGTACATTAAGGAATAAAAAATATGGGATCGATCAACGGAGCGACGCTTAAATATGGGGCGTCGCTTTATTCTAGCCGAAGATTTGGCCGAAACCGCCGTCAAAATCTTTGATGAACGAACCCGGTTTTTCTCTCGTTGAATGCAGGAAAATGCCCGCGGGATTTTTGAGGCATGGTTTTCGGTTTTTTGCCGCAATCTTCTTCATAATCCGCTTTAATGGAAAACGGGGGCCCTCACTTTTTGATTAAAGGGCATTTGTATGCCGCTATTCTTCCGCGGCGGGCCCAAGAGATCCGTAAAAATCAACCGGGACGCGGAGCACCCCCCCGCATCCCGGTTGCGCGGATCAGGACGACAGTTTGAATTGGCCGATTAGTCCGTTGAGGTTTTCGGTCAATTTGGACAATTGATCGGAACTTTTCGAGATTTCTTCCATCGAACTGGAGATTTGTTCGGCGGAAGCGGAAGTCTGCTGGATGCCGGCCGCCGATTCTTCGGCGATCGCGGCGATTTCCTGGATCGATCCGTTGATCTCCTGGCTGCCGGAGGCAATATCGGCAAGATTTCGCGAAATGGTTTGGATGTTTTCGGCCATTTTGCGGATCGATTCGTTGATGCTGTGGAATCTTTCTTTCGTAATCTCGATTTGGGCGGTCCCCATTTCCACTTCCTGATAACCTTCCTGCAACTCGTCCGTTACATTTTGGAATTCCTTTTGGATGTTTTGAATGATTTCCGTAATTTCGGAAACGGAGACGGCCACCTGTTCCGCCAGTTTCCGGATTTCATCGGCGACGACGGCGAATCCCTTTCCTTGTTCTCCCGCCCGGGCCGCTTCAATGGCCGCGTTTAAGGAGAGCAAATTTGTCTGATCGGCGATGTCCCGGATCAGGTAGATGAGCTTGTTGATTTCCTGGGCCTGGCCGTTCAGCACCTGTACTTTGTCGACGGTTTCCTTCATGATCCGGTCGATTTTTTCCATCTGTTTGGCGGAAGCGTCCATCAATTGATTGCCTTCGCCGGCCATTTCCAGGATTTCTTTCGAGGACTGCTCCATTTTTTCCCCGTGAAGGCTGGATTCTTGGACTTTTGCCGCAAAATCCTTCATCTTTTCGGACATTTCGCTGGAACTGCTGGCCTGCCTGCCCGAACCGGCGGCCAATTCCTCCATGGTTTGCGCCACTTGTTCCGCCCCGGTTTTCACTTCATTGGCCGAGTGGGCCAATTCTTCGCTGTGGCTGGAGATTAAAACGGACGCGCTGGAAATATTGCGGATCATTTCCTTTAATTTTTCCGCCATGATGTTGGCCGCTTCAGCCAGTTTTCCGGTTTCATCCTTTGACCGAATTTCAATTTTATCCTGGGTCAAATCCCCGTCGGCGAGACGGATCATCTTTTCTGTCACTTGTTGAATCGGCCTGGAAATGGTGCCCGCATATCTCCAGATGATCAAAATCTCGACGAGCAGCGTAATTCCCGCCGTAATGATTATGAAAACAAGGATGTCGGTGGCCGGTCTGTTAAAATCTTTGATATATGTGCTGACGCAGATCGTCCATCCCCAGTTCGGTTCGGTTTCGGCGTAAGCGATTTTCTTTTCAATTTTATTTTCATCGTCGGGACGGGGATAATAATATTCAACAAAACCTCCGCCGTTTTTCGCTGCTTTCATGATCTTCTGGACGAATTTCTCGCCCTTCGAATCCCTTCTGTCCCACAAGTTTTGGCCTTCTTTATCGGGGTGGGCGACGGCAACCCCATTCTGATCAAAGGCCATAATATATCCACTTTTTCCTAGGTCAATCTTTTTGTTGATCGGCCGGATTCCATTTTCATCTTTTTCCTCCAACATGGCGATTTTCACTTTTTCCTGGGCCTCTTCCAGGGAAATCTTACCCTGTTCCACCTCGTCATTTAAGGCATCAATCATTTCGATCGTCATTCTCACGCTGTTTTTTAAATTGGTTTTCCCGACCTCATTCAGGCTGTTGTAGGCCTTATAGTATGTAAATACGGAAAAAATAACGACGGGGACGGTCAAGAATAGAACGGAAAAAAAGATCAGCTTTGATTTGATTGATGACAAAAAGCCGAAAAAGGACCTGCGCTTCATGGAAATCACCTTTCTGTCTTTTTTTCTTGCCGGATGCAATCCCCTTCAGTGGGCCGTCCTATGCGGATCAATCTTCCGGAAAACTTTCCGGAATCTGGGAAGGGGGTTAAAAATCGCTTGACATTCTTATATTCGACAAAATTTGCCGAAATTCAACAATGTTTGCCGTTTTTTCGGGCCGGATTTGCAAAAAGTTTTACAAACTTTCAAGTTCTTGGAGTGGCATAAATGGAAAAATTTTTTCTGGAGCCATGGCCATATGTCATTCGGAATTTCCCGGTCTCAAACAAGCGGGAGGCGTTCGCCGTTTTCCCTACGCCGGCGTTTCTGCCGGTTCTTTTCCCGGCCGTCACGTTCCTTTTTTCCATTTCCTGTAGAAATCGATTGACCGGCGAAGGAAAAAAGTAGTAAATGTAAAATGAGAATGATTCATTTTCAAGGAGGGATCGCGGATGAGTCTGCAGCGCCAAATCATGGAGGCTTTGCACGTCCGCCCGGTCATTGACCCGAAGGAAGAGATCCGAAAACGGATCGATTTCTTGAAGGAATACTTGAAAAAGACCGGCGCGAAAGGATATGTCTTGGGGATCAGCGGAGGACAGGATTCGAGCCTGGCCGGACGGCTGGCCCAGCTGGCGGTGGAAGAGCTGCGGAAGGAAAATTATCAAGCCGTTTTCGTCGCCGTCCGGCTTCCGTACGGGGTTCAAAAGGATGAAGAGGATGCCCGGCTGGCCTTATCGTTCATCAATCCCGACAAGGTGGTCACCTACAACATTTCCGATGCGGTCGATGCCTTTGACGGCCATTATTTGCAGGCGACGGGGGAAAAGCTGACGGATTATAACAAAGGAAACGTGAAGGCGAGAATGCGGATGATCGCCCAATATGCCATCGCCGGCCAGGAAGGGCTCCTCGTGATCGGCACGGACCATGCCGCCGAAGCGGTGACGGGATTTTTCACGAAATACGGCGACGGGGGTGCGGACATTTTGCCTTTGAGCGGCCTGACGAAGCGGCAAGGGAAAAGCCTGCTGAAGGAATTGGGGGCGGATGAACGGATTTACACGAAAACCCCGACGGCCGACCTGCTGGATGAAAACCCCCAACAGGCGGATGAAACGGAATTGGGGCTGTCGTACCAGCATATTGACGATTACCTGGAAGGCAAGGAAGTCCCGCCGGAAGTGAAGGAGAAGATCGAGGCGATCTATTTGCGGACGGAACATAAACGCCGTTTGCCCGTCACGATGTTTGATGACTGGTGGAAATGAAATAAAACCATCGTTTTCTCCATAGGGCTGTGACGAAGGGAAGATGGGGATATTATGGGTGAATGACAGGCTGTCATCAAAGCCATCGCCGATGGCTGATGGCAGCTTTTTTTATGATTACCAATGCCCGGCCGTTTTTATGTAAGAATTTTTAACATAATATTGACAAAAAATATAACATTTGCATATAATCATCATATAGGTTGGAAGGGAGGAAGGTGAATTGAAGGAGAGCCAGATCCGCCGATCCATGCCGTTGTTTTCCATCGGTACGGTCATGAAGCTGACGGGCCTTTCCGCCAGGCAGATCCGCTATTACGAAGAACACCAACTGATTTCTCCGGCCAGGAGCGACGGCAAGCACCGCCTGTTTTCTTTAAATGACATCGATAAGCTGCTGGAAATCAAGGATTTGTTGAATCAGGGACTGAACATCGCCGGGATCAAGGAAGTTTTTTCCTTGAAGGAAGAGCAAAAGGAAAAGTTGGACCGGATCGAAAAAGAGAAGAAGGAAATCACCGAAAACGAACTGAGAAAAAGACTCCGGGAAGAAACGTTGCATCTCGGGAAAAATTACCAGTTTTCCATTCGCCAAGGGGAACTTTCCAGATTTTTACATTAATCCATGTCATGGAGGATTTTGCATATGGGCAAATACACGAGAGAAGATATTGAACGAATGGCAAAAGAGGAAAATGTCAAATTTATCCGTCTCCAATTCACCGACATTTTGGGGACCATTAAAAATGTCGAGATCCCGATCAGCCAGCTGCCGAAGGCCTTGGACAACAAGATTATGTTTGACGGTTCGTCCATCGAAGGATTCGTGCGGATCGAGGAATCGGACATGTATCTGTATCCGGATTTGGACACGTGGGTGGTTTTTCCCTGGACGACGGGCGACGGAAAAGTTGCCCGCCTGATCTGCGACATTTACACGCCGGAAGGCACTCCCTTCATCGGAGACCCGAGGGTGAATTTGAAACGGGTTCTCGAAGAAATGAAGGAACTTGGCTTTACCAGTTTCAACCTCGGTCCGGAACCGGAATTCTTCCTTTTTAAATTGGATGAAAAAGCGGAACCGACATCGGAACTGAATGATGCCGGCGGCTATTTCGATTTGGCCCCGACGGACCTCGGAGAAAACTGCCGCAGGGACATCGTCATCGAGCTGGAAAACATGGGCTTTGAAATTGAGGCCTCCCACCATGAGGTCGCCCCCGGCCAGCATGAGATCGATTTTAAATACGCCGATGTGGTCACGGCCTGTGACAACATCCAAACCTTCAAGCTGGTGGTAAAGACGATCGCCAGAAAGCACGGCCTCCACGCCACGTTCATGCCGAAGCCGGTGTTCGGGATCAACGGTTCCGGCATGCATAGCAATGTATCCCTGTTCAGGGGCGGGGAAAACGCCTTTTTCGACGAAAAGGGGAAATTCCAATTGAGCGAAACGGCGTACCAGTTTTTGGCGGGGGTATTGAAACACGCGCCGAACTTCACCGCGGTGACGAATCCGACGGTCAACTCCTACAAACGGCTGGTGCCGGGGTATGAAGCGCCCTGCTACGTGGCCTGGTCGCCGAAAAACCGGAGCCCCCTCGTCCGCATCCCTTCGTCCCGCGGCATGAGCACCCGTTTGGAAATCCGGAGCGTGGACCCTTCCGCCAATCCTTATTTGGCGATGGCGGTCATCCTGAAGGCGGGGCTGGATGGCATCAAAAACAAGCTGACGCCGCCCGATCCCGTCGACCGGAACATCTATGTGATGACGAAGGAGGAACGCCTGAAAGAAGGCATTGTCGATTTGCCGTCCACTTTGGAACAGGCCTTGGAAAATCTGAAATCCGATGAAGTCATCAAGGATGCCCTCGGCCCCCATATTTTGGAACGGTTTATCGAAGCGAAGGAGATCGAATGGGATATGTTCCGCGTGCAGGTGCATCCGTGGGAGCTGGAGCAATATTTGAAGCAGTATTGAGGGTCGATGGATCAATATTTTCTTTGTGGGTGGTTCCGCCGGAGGGTGGTTTGCCGGCGGAGATCATCCGCGAAATTTAAAATCCTTATGTTGTTCAGGATACATAAAAGATGCGGAGCAAAAATGGCACGGCTGAGCCGTGCCATTTTTTCAGTTGCGAAGACGCCGGGCTTCATTGAGGAGAGATGAAACGCCGCATCTTGAAATGCCTCCATTCCTTGATGACCGGTTCCCGTTCAGGCAAGCCCCCCTTCTGAATCGCGGCGGATGATCATGCTGCGAATAGGGGGAATTCGGAAGGGCGTTTCATGGCAGTCGGTTTTTTTCATATCGGATTGGATTCGGTTCGCCGCCTGTCCTTCGTTGACCGGCATGGAAGGCGGATTGTTCGGCGCGGCGCAGGAATGTCCGACGTGCGGTTTTTACCCGGCCGGAATGTCCAACATCCCTGTTTCCGCCGTGGAAGGATGGTCCGGCATCAAGGGAAGTGTCCGACATTTTTGCAAAAAAGTCCAATAAAAGATTGGTATGTCCAATATCTTGGGTAAAACGTTCAACCTATGTTTTGGCTTTAAGGGGGACTATCCGCCATTTCCTTCGGTAAAAAAACCGTCCGGCACCGTATGCGATTGTCCGTCATTTTCGATGATTGGTCCATCATTTTCACATTTATGTTCAACATGGGAAAAAATTTGTCCGTCATGAAAGGAAAAATGTCCATCATCCTGAAAAAAATGTCCATCACCGGACAAAAAATGTCCATCATCGCTCCCGGTCAAGTCCTCATGTTTGTGTAAATTCCCGCTCCATGTCCCAGGAACACAGTCTTCCGGGAATGGATCCGCTTTGCGCCCGCTTCTTTTTACACAAATTTTTGGACTTCATCTCGCTCCCGGTGTCCCTCATCGTCCGCGATATGTCCAAAATCCGGTCCCAATCGGTCATTGTCCGGCGCCGATCCCGTTTTCGAATTGCCGCAGAATGCCCTTCAGCTGCGGCGGTCCATCCGTCCGCAAATCTTCCCGCAAATCATGAATGGGCCGCGGCGAAAAAACGGCGGATTCCCCGTCGGCCTTCCGGCGAAGCGAAACATGTGCCGATCCGGCCTCGCCCCGTCTCAGGGACGATTGTTTTTAAACCCGCCAGCGGGAAAAAAGCGGGCAGAGACGGGTCATGGATGGAACCTCCGATTATTCTTGAACCCGGCGGCGGGAACAGGGTCCGCGTTTCCCCTGCAAACTTTTCCCGGCCAGTTCTTCTTAAAACGCCGGATCACAGGAAATAAAGTTTGCATTATTCCATAATTTTGATTATTTTTAAAGAAAGGAATCCTTTTGTCGATTGTCGAATGAATACGTTGCGATCTTTATTTTTGGAGGGGACCCTGTGATTACGGAAACATTGCATCCCAAGCTCGGCGATATTATAGAAAACATCGAAAAAATCATGATCGGAAAACGAAAGGAAGCGGTGCTCTGTTTGACCGCCCTGTTGGCCGGCGGGCACGTTTTGCTGGAGGATGTGCCCGGTGTCGGGAAGACGAAGCTGGTAAAAAGTTTGGCGAAATCTGTCAACGCCCAGTTTAAAAGGATCCAGTTCACGCCGGACTTGCTGCCTTCGGATGTTTTGGGGGTTTCCATCTATAATCCGAAGGAAATGGCGTTCGAATACCGGCCCGGCCCGATTATGGGAAACATTATTTTGGCCGACGAAATCAACCGGACTTCCCCGAAGACCCAATCCGCCTTGCTGGAAGGGATGGAGGAAGGAAATATCACCATCGACGGGGTCACATATCCGCTCAAAAAACCGTTCTTTGTCATGGCCACGCAAAACCCGATCGAGTACGAAGGGACCTATCCCCTTCCGGAAGCCCAATTGGACCGTTTTTTGCTGAAAATGAAAATGGGCTATCCTTCCATTCAGGAAGAAGTGGAAGTCTTGACCCGCGCCCAGGCGGACGTTTCCGTCGAAGAACTGGAACCGGTGATCACCACCGATGAATTGCAGGAATATCAAAAGGAAATCCGGTCCGTTTTTGTCGATGACACGATAAAGGAATATATCGTCCACATCGTCGCAAGGACGCGGAATCATCCCCACATTTATCTGGGGGTAAGCCCGCGGGGTTCCATCGCCATCATGAAAGCCGCCCAGGCCTACGCCTTCCTCCACGGGAGGGAGTACGTCATCCCCGATGACATCCAGTTTTTGGCTCCTTACGTATTCGCCCATCGCCTCATTTTAAAATCGGAGGCCAGATACAACGGCATCACGGCGGAGCAATTGGTCAACGATGTCGTCCGAACCGTAAAAGTCCCGATCCAGAGGTACGGAAAATAATGAAAATGAAAGCGGTAAATCGCCATGTCATCGCCGGCGCGAAAATCATCGGTTTCCTGCTCTTGTTCTTTGCGGCCTTTTCCTATGGAATGTTTCAAGGCGGCTTTGTCTCCTGGTTTCTCTTTTTCAGCATCCTGCCCTTTGCCCTGTACGCCCTTTTCATCCTGTTCTATCCGGTTCAAAAAATTCAAGTGATGCGGGAGATTGCAAAGACGGATGTTTCCGAAGGGGAAACGGTCCGGATGAAAATGACCGTCCGTTTGCCCTTCCGTTCGCCCCTTTTCTTCCTCACCCTTTTGGACGAAATGCCGGAGAAACTGGCCAAAAGGGGGAGAACTCCTTACAAGACTTTGCTGTTTGCCTTCTTTAAAAAAGAGCTGGCCGTTCAGTACGCCATCCCGAATATCACCCGGGGGGAATACGTGTTTCCCGCCGTCCGGGTATATGTGGCCGACTGGTTCGGATTCGTCGAAAAAAGCAGGCGGATTCCCTGCGAAGATTCTTTTCTCGTTTATCCTTCCGTTGTGGACATGGTTTACCGGCCCTTTGAAAATTATTTCGACCAGGGGATGGCGGCGGTGCGAGACCAGGTGAAAAGGGATTCCACCATGGCCGTCCAATTAAGGGATTACCAGCCCGGCGACCGGTTTTCATGGATCCATTGGAAGGCCACCGCCCGGAGGAACGAATTGATGACGAAAGAGTTTGAACAAAGGCAAACGAACGATATCATGATCGTTCTTGATTGTTCGCCGGGCGGCACCTTTGATTTGGCGGTGAAATTTACCGCCTCCCTCATCCAGGCGGTGATCAAAAAGGGCGGCCAAGCCGGTTTGTATGCCTGCGAAAAGGAGCGGCACTATTTCCCCGTCCAAGGGGGAGTCTTTCATAAACAGGCGATGTTTTACTTTTTGGCAAAGGTGGAGGACGAATCGGCCATCCCATGGCACAAGCAGATTGAAAACGATCCGGTGATTTTTTTGCAGAACATCAATAAAATCTTCGTCACGACGGCCTTGCGGGAAGAGGACATCGAGGCCATCGGCAAAAATGTTTCGCCGCGGGGGGCGAAACTGTTGGTCTGCGTAAAAGGGAACGATGAACAAATTTCTCCCGGGGATACGGAATTGATGAATCTGGCGAAAAGCCGGGGGATCTTCGTAAAAATCCTGCGGGAGGAGAATTTTGCCAATGCCTTTGGCGGGGGGATGGACAGATGAGAACGCTGCGGGCAAACACGATTCTTTTTTGTGCGGCCGGTTTTTTGCTGCTTTGGGAATGGATGCGCCCCTTGGAAACGATCGGCGGCATCCACAATATGCCGGTTTTCCTCGTGTTCACCGGCCTCTGCTTTCTGTTTTTCCTCTTTCGCGTTCCCTTTCTTGTCCAGCTGGCCGCCGGCTCGGTTTACATTTTTTATGTGCTGAACCGGACCTTTGTTCATGAACCTTTTTTCACTTTCCAATGGGTCGGGTGGTTCGTCCAGGATGTCGCGGCGAACGTGAAAATCCTGTTCCGCCGGGAATGGACCGGGCAAAGCGACAGTTTCCGGACGCTGGAGTTTTTTCTGTTAATCTGGCTGATGGTTTACTTGCTCCATTATTGGTTTGTCGTTCGGAAAAAGATTCTCTTCTTTCTGTTGATGACCATCCTTTACATTGCCGTCTTCGACACCTTCATGCCCTATGACGGCAAATGGCCGATGATCCGCACCGTCGTTTTCGGCCTCTTCAGCATGGGGATGCTGTTTTTGGACCGCTGCGCGGAAAGGGAAGGGGTCCGCCTGAAAGCGGGGCTGAAGGCGAAATGGGCGTTTTCTTTGGCGGTTCTCGTCTTTTTCAGCACGGCCGTCGCCTATATCATGCCGAAGGCGGACCCGATCTGGCCGGATCCGGTGCCCTATATCCAGTCCCTTTCCGGAGATGGCGGCCCGGGAAAGGGGAAAGGCATGTCAAGGGTCGGATATGATCCGGACGACCTCTTTTTGGGCGGGCCTTTTGCCCAGGATGAGGGCCTGGTTTTCCTGGTGAAAACGCCTATGCGGAATTACTGGGTCGTGGAAACGAAGGATTATTATACCGGAAAGGGATGGGCAACCGGCAAAGCGGACCAGATCGTTTATTTTTCCGGTTCTCCCACGGTGCGGGATATCGCTTCCGCCGAGTTGGTAAGCCAAAAATCCCTTCCGATCTATACAAGTGTGCTTCAGCGGAGATATGAAATCCACAGGGCGAAAATTAAAGCCTTCCCCACCTATTACCCCCACATCATTTATCCGCGGGGATTTGAATACTTCGATTTTTCCGGGGGCGTCTTTGGCTTCAATCAAACCACGGAAAAAGTCGTCGCGGGATTCGAGGATGACTATACCGTCGGGTACCGGGAACCGGTCTATGAGATCGATAAACTGAGGGCCGTTAACGATGAATCCGGTGTGAATTCTTTCCGCAGTTCCCGGGAAGGGTTCGAATTTTTGTTTCGATATACCCAGCTTCCCGGAAACCTTCCCCGGCGGGTGACGGATTTGGCGGCGGAGATCACCGCCCCTTATGATAACTGGTACGACAAGGCGAAGGCGATCGAACAATATTTAAAGGGGCCGGAATTCACCTATGACACCGCCGATGTCCCTTTTCCGGATGTGGACGAAGATTATGTGGACCAATTTTTGTTTGAAAGCAAAACCGGGTATTGCGACAACTTTTCGACGGCCATGGTCGTGCTGCTCCGTTCCGTCGGCATTCCGGCGCGATGGGTCAAAGGGTATTCGTCCGGGGAACTGGTCGATACGGAAGAAGGCGGGATCGGGGTTTACGAGTTGAAAAATTCTCACGCCCATTCCTGGCCGGAAGTCTATTTTCCGGAGGTGGGCTGGGTTCCCTTCGAACCGACGAAAGGGTTCACCAACCCGGCGAATTTCGTCTACAGCCAGGAAAATGCCGGTTCGGATACGCCGGAGCCGGAAGAGGAACAGACTCCTCAACAAAACCGGCCGAATGAAAGGAACAATGTTCCGGAACAAGGGCCGGACAATTCCGCCGCGGAAAATGGCGGGAGGAAGGGGACCGATCTTTCCGAATGGATGAAGGAACATCTGTTTTCTCTCATCGCTTCCGGAATCGCCCTCCTCCTGGCCGCCTTTCTTACCTATAAGTTCCGCCGGAAATGGCTGCCTTTTTGGTATGTTGCCCGATACGGAAGGAAAACGGACGCGAAAAATTTCGCCGGCGCCTATCTCGCCCTTTTGAAACAATTGGAGCGAAGCGGGATGAAAAAGGACGAAGGGGAATCGCTGCGCCAATATGCGGCACGGATCGACCGGTATTTCTCCACCGGCGATATGGAACGGCTGACCCGGTTGTACGAAAGGGTCGTCTATTATCCGCCGGCTTCGTTTGATGCATCGGCGGAATGGCAATTGAGCTGGAGACGGCTGTTGAAGATCTTGCGGTAGGTTTCATCCCGTTTTCCCAACAAATTCCTTTACAAATGGAAGGGATTGCCTTATAATGAATGCAGGTATTTTGTTATGCAAGATACTTGCATTCTTTTTTTGTCCATGTGATTGGTTAAAGCAAACAAATGTTCCTCGGCGGAACATAAAAGTGACGAGAGCGGAATGCGGCTTGGTTCCGTTTAATGTCTTTAAGAACCCGCCGACAAAGGAAAATGCAAAGGGGAATCGATGCGGTGAACAAAACACTTGAACTATTGATTAAGGCAATGCCTTTCCTGAGTGTTCTATTTATCCTGTTCGGCATGATTATGGCAGTCGCAGGCGCGATAAACCATAACGGGCAAACGGTTATTTTATCTTTATTCATCATCTTGCAATCCGTACTTGCCCTAACCTATGCCAAGTTATTTCAAAAGATTTGGCAGAAATAGTCTTACCCTTTTCGTTTCTTCCGTTTCATTGCCGGCCATTCGGCAAGGGACCCCCGTTTTTTAAGCGTTCCATTCGATTTATCAGATGAGCGACGTTGTTCTTTAACGGGACCTTTTATTTTACCCATCTATCTTGTATTGCCGAATAGTCGGTTCCGGAAATGGAAGGCCTTGGGCCGCACCTGCCTTGCTTCGCAAAAAAGCCGACGGAAACAACGGAGGGATGTGACATGTCGATCCGCAGCCAGTTGTTAAAAGGGGTATTGGATGGATGTGTCCTGGCCATCATCGGCAAACAACCGGTCTACGGCTATGAATTGTCCAAAAAGCTGCGGGAAGCGGGATTGGAAGACGTCAGCGAAGGCACGGTCTACCCGATCCTTCTCCGGCTGCAAAAAAACGGGATGATCCGCGGGGAGATGCATCCCTCCATGTACGGACCGAACCGGAAATATTATTATTTGACCGAGGAAGGCCGGAAAGCCCTCGTTGAAATTATGGAGGAATGGAACAAGATTTCCCGGCCGGTCGACCGGCTGTTCCGCGCATTCAAGCCGTGACGCCGGAAGGGGGAAGGCGCGGAAAATGGGGGAAAGCCAAGGCCCCGCACGGCCGGGCCGGCCCGGCGCCGGGTGAAGGGAAAACATGATCCGGGAAAATCGGGTTCCGGCGTTTAACCCGGGCTGCTCTCTCGCGAAACGGAGAACATCATCCGGAAAAAACGGCCGCAAAAAATGTCACATGTCCGTGTTTCAGTTTGACGGAGGGGACAATGATGGTTAGCGCGAAAACGTTAATTGAAATCAACAACCGCAAAAGGAAGCTTTTGACCGAGGAAAATGAAAAATATTATTCCGATTTGCTGATCTACATCCGGAGCAACATGTCGGTTTCCGAGCGGGCGACCGAGGAAATCCTGCTGGAGATATTGGAGCACTTGCTGGAAGGGCAAAGGGAGGGAAAGACGGCGGAAGAGATATTCGGGAAGAATCCGAAGGAATACGCGGACGAAATTCTCGGGCTTTTGCCGAAGGAAAAGCTCACCGGATGGATTTCCTTCATAGCCGTCGTCGCCGCCGATCTCCTCGGGATCGTTTTGATGATTTCCGGGCTGATCCTGTTCATCGTTTCCCAATTTCGGGAAGTGGACCCGGAAATTTTCCTGATAAAAGAACTCGTGGTTTTCCTCGTGAACCTGTCGGTGTCTCTCGCCTTGGCTGCGGTCGTGTTCCGGTTCATCAAAAAATCCGTCTATTTGCAAAATGCAAAGGCGGAAAAGAAGTTATCCCTGGAAATCTTTTTCATCGTGGGGACCGGCGGCGCTCTGATGATCGCCTTTACCGCCTTTTTCCCCGATTTCGGCCCGTCCGTCACCGTAAGCTGGCCCGTCCAGATCCTCGCCGGTTTTGTGATTTGGGCTTCGGTCCGGGTGGCGAAGAAAATTTTTGCGAATAAATAGATCGGTGAAATGAGGCTGTTCGCCGGGAAGAGGGAGGTGAATCTTTTCCGTCTTTCTTCCGTAAAAATTGTCGGAGTTTGCTGTCATTTGAAAAAGCGGGCAATATAAGGGAGGATTCGCATGCTGACCAGTCCGGAAAAAAGGATCTCGCCGAAAGCGTTGAAGGTTTGGAAAATTTACGGCGCCATTTTATCTTTAATTGTTTTCGCCCTTTCCATCGCCGCAACGGTCGCCATTTTTCTTTTGGATCTGCCGAAATGGATCATACCGATCCTCGTCGTTGTCGATATTTGTTTCCTTTTGATCGCCGTCTTTTTCGTGCCGAAAATCCGCTGGGAAAGATGGCGCTACGAATTGCGCGAACAGGAAATCGAACTGCAGCACGGCCTGTTTGTCGTAAAAAGGACGCTGATCCCGATCATCCGCGTCCAACACGTGGACACGAACCAGGGGCCGATCATGAAAAAATACCGCCTTGCCTCCGTCGTGATTTCCTCGGCGGCCACGACCCATGAAATCCCGGCCCTTGACGAAGATGAGGCGGAGGAGCTCCGAAAAACGATTTCCTATTTGGTGAGGGTGGTAAGGGAAGATGTCTGAAAAAAAGAGATTGCATCCCGTCGCCATTTTCATATCTTCCTTGCAAGGGATAAAAGATATGATCTTTCCCTATGTCCTCGTCCTCATTTTCAACGGGTCCAAAGGGAATATAAAAACCAATTTTTTGCTCCTCCCCCTCCTCATCGTCCTTCTCACGGCCGTTTTCGGTTTTCTGAAATGGCTGACGTTCCGCTATTGGATGGAAGACGGGGAACTTCGGATGGAATACGGCGTCATCATCCGGAAAAAGAGGTATATCCCTTTGGAGCGGATCCAATCCGTGATCGTTTCCGAAGGCCTGTGGCAAAGGCTGTTCGGGCTGGCGAAGGTGCGGGTGGAAACCGCCGGTTCCAACGAGATCGGAAAGGCGGATGCGGAGTTGACCGCGATCACGAAAGAAGAAGCGGTCAAACTGCAGAAGGAGATCCGGTGGAAAAAAGAGAAGGGAACAGCGGAGGATCCGGCTCTTGGCGAAGCCGTTTCCCAAGACGGGGAGCCTGATTTGGAACATGCGGAAGACGAGGAATGGGAAACCGTTTTTACGATGAACATGCGGGAACTCTTTCTGCTTGCGGTTACCAGCGGCGGAGTGTGGGGGGTGATCGCCGCCCTCTTGGCCTTCGCCCAGGAATTGGATGATTTCATCTCCTTTCAATGGATCTACCGTGAAGCGCTGTTTTTCATCCATCAGGACATCCTCCTTGTTGCGACCTTCGTCATCCTCGTTTTTCTTGCCGCCTACCTGGCTGCCATCGCGCAGACGATGCTCAAATACGCCCATTTTACGGTGAAACGGGGGAAAGAGGAGCTTTTCATTTCCAGGGGGCTTCTGGAAAAAAGGCAGTTATCCGTTCCCGCCCACCGGGTGCAGGGAATCATGGTGAAAGAAAATATTATCCGCAAACTGTTCGGCTATGCCACCGTCGTTCTCGTCAGCGCCGGAACGAGCGGGGAAGACAAGTACGAGGTCAGCGGAGAGATCGTCATCTTCCCGCTCATCCGGAAAAATCAAATCGGCCGCTTCATCCGGGCCTGCCTTCCCGAGTATACGGTTGAAATCGGGTTCCGGCCGGCGCCGAAACGGGCGAGATGGCGGTTCATCATCAAACCGGTCCTTGTCTCCGTCCTTCCGGTTTGCCTGGCCGTCTGGTTTTTCCGGCCTTGGGGATGGGTCCTTCTGGTGCTCGTTCCCCTTTCCGCGTGGCTCGGCCACCTGGCTTACAGACATTCGGGATGGAATATTACCGGAGACCAGCTCGCCTTGAGAAGCTGGTTCGTCACCGCCCGGACCGCGTACCTGTTCCGGCATCGCATCCAATCCCTGGAGATATCCGTAAACCTTTTCCAAAAGCGGCAGAATTTGGGGAACATCCAGGCGAACATCAAATCGGGGATCGGCATTGCCGCGGGCCGCGGAAACAACCTGGACGGCGGGGATTTGCAAAAAATTTATCGCTGGTACAGCCGCACGTCCCGGGAGGCGTGAGGGTTTCCGCTGCGAAAATTTGGATTGGAGCGCCTCCGGTCTTATCGTTTCGGTGACTCAACAAATGCGTTTCGGCTGCAAAAATTTAGCTTGACGCTGTTTCCCGATGTTGATAGACTAAATGCAAAGCATTTTATCACCGGGAACGGATTTTTCCGGAACCCGGAAAAACGGAATGGGCGCTCCAATCTTGTAAGAACCGCCAAAGGCGGCGGTCATCGATCCGCCGCGGAAAAACTGAATAGGCTGTCCAATCACCTTCATATAATCCCGATAATCGGTTCGGGAGTCTCTACCAAATCACCGGAAATGATTTGACTATGAAGGCAGATCCTGTATGTCTTTTTTTGGAAACATACTAGAATTCTGCCTTTTTCGCGGGATTCTAGTTTTTTATTTTCTCAGGATCATTCCGCATGATCCGGCCGATAACAAGACGAAACAGGGAGTGGATTTTTTTGCCGGAACAAGATATGATCATCGTCCTGGATTTCGGAAGCCAATACAATCAGCTCATTACGAGGCGGATCAGGGAAATCGGCGTGTACAGCGAACTTCATCCCCATCATTTATCCGCGGAGGAAATCAAGAAACGGAAGGTGAAAGGAATCGTCTTTTCCGGGGGTCCGAAGAGCGTATACGATGAGGGGGCATACCGGTGCGACGAAAGAATCTTTGACTTGGGGATCCCCATTTTGGGCATTTGTTACGGCATGCAGCTGATCGCCCATCGGTTCGGCGGGGAGGTCCGTCCGTTGCCGTCCCGGGAGTACGGAAAAACGGAGATTTTTTGCCAAAGGAAAACGGCCCTTTTTGAACATACGCCGGAGAAGCAAATCGTATGGATGAGCCACGGGGATGTGATCAGCCGCCTTCCCGAAGGATTTTCCGCGGATGCGGTGAGCGAAAACGGGATCACGGCGGCGATCAGCGACGAAAAAAGGCGGATTTTCGCCGTCCAATTCCATCCGGAAGTGAGCCACAGCGAATACGGCCTGCAAATCTTGGAAAATTTTGCCCGCCATATTTGCGGCTGCGGGAAAAACTGGACGATGGACCGCTTCATTGACGAAGAAGCCGAAAGGATCCGGGAGACCGTCGGGGACAAAAGGGTGCTTTGCGCCTTGAGCGGAGGCGTCGATTCGTCGGTGACGGCCGCCCTTGTCCACAAAGCGGTCGGCGATCAGCTCGTCTGTTTGTTTGTCGACCACGGCCTGTTGAGAAAGGGAGAGGCGGAACAAGTGATGCGGACGTTCCGGGACCGTTTTTCCGTCGATGTCCGCATGGTCGACGCCAAAGAAAGGTTTTTGCGGCGGTTAAAAGGCGTCACCGATCCGGAGCGGAAGCGGAAAATCATCGGCGAGGAATTTATCCGGGTGTTCGAGGATGAAGTGGGCCGCATGGGCGACATTCCTTTTTTGGCCCAAGGAACTTTATATTCCGATTGGATTGAGAGCGGCACGGAAACCTCCGCGTCGATCAAATCCCACCACAACGTCGGCGGATTGCCGAAAAACCTGAATTTTTCCCTGTTGGAGCCGCTGAAATCGTTGTTTAAGGACGAAGTGCGCCTATTGGGGAAAAAACTGGGGCTTCCCGACGAAATCGTCTGGCGGCAGCCCTTCCCGGGGCCCGGCCTGGCGATCCGCGTCCTCGGGGAAGTGACGGAGGAAAAGCTGGAATTGGTCCGGGAGACGGACGCCATCCTGCGGGAAGAGATAAAAAAAGCGGGGCTGGACCGGGAAATCTGGCAATATTTCACCGTCCTTCCGGAGATCCGGACGGTGGGCGTGATGGGGGATCAGCGCACGTACGACTACACGGTGGCGATCCGGGCGGTGACCTCCGTCGACGGGATGACCGCCGACTGGGCGAAGATCCCTTGGCACGTCTTGGAGAAAATTTCAACGCGATTGGTCAATGAAGTGAAACGGGTGAACCGGGTCGTTTACGACATCACGAGCAAACCGCCCGCGACCATCGAATGGGAATGAGGTTCCGGTTTTTGCGGAGGGATAGAAGCGTCTGGCCGGGAAGAACCAGCATGGGCCTGCATCGCGTCCCGGGATAGAAACGGGTCTCTGTCCGCGATGATCCCCCTTTGCGTTTCAGCGGAGGGCACGCCTAAGTAAACGAACATTTTTTGCAATTTATGTTAAAATAGTTCGTTTATTGTATTGACATTCCGGCCATTTCTTTGTATTCTAAAGAAAACTGAATCGAAAACTCGTATAATTGCGGGAATATGGCCCGCAAGTCTCTACCAAGCTACCGTAAATAGCTTGACTACGAGGAGATGCGTGAGAGGAACGGGATGACGCCGCCCTTCCCCGTTGTTTTCTTTTTCCCGGCGGGGGAGCGGGACGGGCGGATCATGCCCTTCTTTCCGCGTACCCTCTCGTCAAGCTCCGGTAGTTTCACGGAGCTTCTTTTATTGCTTTCATTCGCCGCAAACCATCAAAAAAGGAAGGGAAGGTCATTCATGCGGAAATATTTCATGTTTGACGAGCTGGGTACCAATTATCGCCGGGAGTTTATCGGGGGGCTGACCACGTTCTTGTCGATGGCCTACATATTGGTGGTCAATCCGCTGGTTCTTTCCCTGTCTTCCGTTGAGGATTTCCCGGACGCCATGCGCATGGACAAAGGAGCGGTGTTTGTCGCCACCGCCTTGTCCGCCGCCATCGGTTCCCTGTTCATGGGGATCATCGCCAAATACCCGATCGCCCTCGCACCGGGAATGGGGTTGAACGCCTTTTTCGCCTTCACCGTCGTCCTGACGATGGGCATCCCGTGGCAAAACGCCTTGACCGGCGTCATGTTTTCCGGCCTGATGTTTATCATCCTGACATTATCCGGGATCCGCGAAAAAATCATCAATGCCATCCCCGAGGAATTGAAGTATGCCGTCAGCGCCGGGATCGGGCTGTTTATTACCTTCATCGGCTGCCGGAATGCGGGGATCATCGTCAACCACGATTCCACGCTGGTGACTTTGGGGGATTTTTCCAACGGGAATACATTGCTCGCCATTTTCGGGCTGTTCGTAACCGTCATTTTAATGGTGAGAAAGGTGAATGCCGCCGTTTTCATCGGAATGGTGATCACCGCCGTCGTCGGGATGTTCGCCAGCCTGATTGATACGCCGAAGCAAATCGTCGGGGAAATCCCCAGCATCGCCCCTACCTTCGGGGCGTCGATCGAGGCGATCATCCGCCATCCGGAGCAAATTTTTACGCTGGATATGCTGGCGGTCGCCTTAACCTTCCTGTTCGTTGACTTTTTCGATACCGCCGGCACCCTGGTCGCCGTCGCCAACCAGGCCGGTCTGTTGAAAAACAATCAGCTGCCCCGTGCCGGGCGGGCCCTCTTTGCCGATGCGCTGGCGACCGTTTCCGGTTCCATTTTGGGAACGTCCACGGTCACTTCCTACATCGAATCTTCGGCGGGGGTGGCGGCCGGCGCCCGTTCCGGATTCGCCGCGGTGGTGACCGCCGCGCTGTTCCTGTTGTCCCTGTTTTTCTATCCGCTCTTGAGCGTCATCACGGAACCGGTAACCGCGCCCGCCCTGATCATTGTCGGGGTGCTCATGGTCTCGTCGCTGAACAAAATCGACTGGGGCCGCTTTGAAATTTCGGTTCCCGCCTTTTTAACGCTGACCGCCATGCCCCTTTCCAACAGCATCGCCAACGGGATCGCGGCCGGATTCATCTTCTACCCGATCACCATGATTTTGGCCGGGAGAAGAAAGGAGATCCATCCGATCATGTACGGCATGGCGGTGATCTTCCTCCTGTACTTTATCTTTTTAAGGTAGCGGGACAAACGGGCGGTTTTTCCATGGCGGGAAAACCGCCGGAAGGCATCGCCGGTTCCTGCCGCGCGGGCCCCGGGAAGGGGGCGTTGCGGGCGGACAGGGACCGGGCTTCAGGCGAACGGTCTGGAAAGGGATGAAAATCTGGCTTTTTTGGCGGATCAAGGTGTCCGGGGAGGAATCCTTCCCGGGCACCTTTTGTTATGGATGGTTTCGGGGATCCCCATGCCCGTGTGAATGCCGGCGGAAAAGGCTGAAGGAAGCAGGGGATGCCGGCCGGAAGGCCAAGTTTTCCACGGGAGATCCGGCGTGCCCGAAAGAGGCGACCCGGGAACCGGGAAGCCGCGATCCGCTCCCCGGAGGCATGCCGGACCGGGGGATGGCCGGATTGGGATCGGCGCACGGATCTTGCCTACCGAAGAGTTCGCCCGCGAAAAAGCCATCCGCCGTCAAGGCGGCGCCCGCGGCCGGATCTTTCTTAATGGAAAGCCGCCGGGCAGGCCGGTCTGGATTCCCGCCACGGAAGTGCCGGGACGCGCAGATTCAGCCGGGATGAAAAAGGAGGCCGGAAGGGCGCCGGGAACGAAAGATTGCAAGGGGACCAAGGGGCGCCCGGCCGCGATAATCCGCGTTTCTGACCGGCGGCAGGCGGAACGGCAAGGGCGCACAAAAAGCCTGCATTTTCCTTTTGAGGCTGGCCCCCGTATTATATAAAATGAAGAATAGGGAATCTTGAAAAAAGGTGAATGGGATGAAAAAAATCGTGATTGTCGGCGCGGGGATATTCGGCGCCTCCTGCGCCTATCATTTGGCCAAAGCGGGGGCGGACGTTTTGGTGATCGACCGCGGGGAAACGGGCCGTTCGACGGATGCCGCGGCCGGCGTCCTGTGCCCGTGGCTTTCCCAGCGGAGAAACAAAGACTGGTATTTGCTGGCCAAGTTGGGGACCCGTTACTTTCCGGAATTGGTGGAGGAGCTGGAAAAGGATGGGGAGACGGACACCGGTTACCGCCGGGTGGGCGTCATCACCCTCCACAGGGACCGGTCCAAATTGGAAAAAATGAAGGAAAGGGTCTTGAAAAGGCGGGAAGATGCCCCAGAGATGGGGGAGGTCCGCGAACTTGCGCCCGATGAGGCGGCGGAAATGTTCCCCTTGTTAAGCAAGGATTTTTACTTCCTTTATGTCAGCGGGGCGGCGAGGGTGAACGGCTCCGCCTTGAGGGAGGCTCTCCTCAATGCCGCAAAAAAACACGGCGCCAAAACCGCGATTCGCTCGGCGGAATTGGATTTCCAGGGAAATACGGTAACCGGGGTCTTCGCTTCGGGGGAATATTATCCGGCCGACATGGTGATCGTCGCCGCGGGGGCGTGGACGCCGGAGCTGCTGTGGCCCCTCGGGATCCGGATGAAGGTGCGGGGACAGAAGGGGCAAATCGTCCATCTCCGGTTGAGAAACCGGGAGACGGCGGATTGGCCGATGCTCATGCTCCCGGAAAGCCAGTACATCCTGCCCTTTGACGACGGGAGGATTCTCGCCGGATCGACCCATGAAGATGATGACACCTTCGACGAACGGGTGACGGCCGGCGGGCTGCATGCCATTTTGGACAAGGCCTTATCTGCCGCCCCGGGATTGGCGGAAGGGCAATTTCTGGAGGCCCGCTTCGGATTCCGCCCCGTCGCTTCCGATTTTATGCCCGCTTTCGGGCCCGTCCCGGGATTCGACGGTTTGCTGGTCGCCAACGGGCTCGGTTCTTCCGGTTTGACGGTCGGGCCCTATCTCGGGCTGCAGGTGGCGAAGATCGCTCTCGGGGAAAAATGCGATGTCCCCCTATCCCCCTATGATGTATCCAGGATTATCGAACGGTGAAAAGGCGGGGAAGGTCGGCACCGGGGCCATACATCCGCGCTAAAAAAGACTGAAATGGCGGGGATCCTTTCCAGGCGAACCGGTCATGAAGGCTATGAAACCGCGGAAAAAGAGGGAGAAAGGAAACCTTTGCCTTTCGGAACGGCCGGCCTCCGCCGGGCGGGGGCTTCATTTTGCTTTATTCCCCCTCGGTACTCTTCCGTTACGCACCGCCATTTTCAGCGGCCGGGCGGGGAATGATAAACGCCGGCCGCGCCTAGGGAGCGGCCGGACGCGGGAACGGAAATGGAGTGGAAACAGCCGGCGCCGCAACCGGAAACGGGTTCCGGCTTTTTTCCCGGATTCCGGCGCAGCCGGCAAAATTTTTTCAAATTTGGAGGACCGAAATGATCGAACGTTATACAAGACGGGAAATGGCCGACATCTGGTCGGAGGAAAACAAATTCAAAACCTGGCTGGAAGTGGAAATTTTGGCCTGTGAGGCATGGGCCGAACTGGGCGTCATTCCGAAGGAGGATGCGGAAAAGATTCGCAAAAACGCCTCCTTCCGGCTGGACCGGGTGAAAGAAATCGAAAAGGAAACGAAACACGATGTGATCGCCTTCACCCGGGCCGTCTCGGAAACATTGGGGGAAGAACGGAAGTGGATCCATTACGGCCTGACGTCCACGGATGTGGTCGACACGGCCCTGTCCTGTTTGTTGAAACAGGCCAACCGCATATTGATCCGGGATATGGAAAGGCTTTTGCGGGTGATCCGGGAAAAGGCCGCCGCCCACAAATATACGATCATGATCGGGCGGACCCACGGGGTCCACGCCGAGCCCACCACCTTCGGCTTAAAGATGGCCTTCTGGCATGAAGAGATGAAGCGGAATCTGGCCCGCTTCCGGGCGGCCGCCGAGGGGGTGGAGGTCGGGAAAATATCCGGCGCCGTCGGCACCTATGCCAATGTGGATCCTTTCGTGGAAAAATACGTTTGCGAAAGGCTGGGCCTGCAGCCGGCGCCGATTTCCACCCAGACGCTGCAGCGGGACCGGCACGCCTACTACGTCGCCACCATTGCCCTCATCGCTTCCTCCATCGAAAAATTTGCCACCGATATCCGGGGGTTGCAGCGAAGCGAAATCCGGGAAGCGGAGGAGTTTTTTGCGGCCGGCCAAAAGGGGTCTTCCGCCATGCCCCACAAAAGGAACCCGATCGGATCGGAAAACATGGCCGGCATCGCCCGGGTGCTCCGGGGCTATATGGCAACCGCCTACGAAAACATTCCCCTTTGGCACGAGCGGGATATTTCCCATTCGTCGGCGGAGCGGATCATTCTGCCGGATGCGACGACCCTGTTGAACTACATGCTGAACCGTTTTGCTTCCATCTTGGAAAACTTGACGGTTTATCCGGAAAATATGAAAAGGAACATGGAAAAAACCTTCGGGTTAATTTACTCCCAGCGGGTGCTGCTGAAGCTGATCGAGGCCGGCATGTCGCGGGAAGAGGCCTACGACACGGTCCAGCCCGTCGCCATGAAGGCCTGGGAAAAGCAAGTTTCCTTCCGGGGGCTTCTGGAAAAAAACGAAAGGATCCGGCGTTTCCTCACTCCGGAAGAGATCGCCGAATGCTTTGACAACCGCTACCATTTGAAACATGTGGACACGATTTTTGCCCGGCTGGGACTTGATGCGGAGGGAGAATAAGGACAGGATCCGGTTTGGGGTTCTTCGTCCCGGCCGGCGAAAAAGGCCGGGACGGTCCTTTGTACGCCCGGCATGGGTGCGACGCTATAGGGTGAAAGTCCCGAACGGGGGCTGGCGAGCGCCTACCGTTAGCTGAAGGCAAGGGTGTCCGCCTTGAGACGGAATCTGAAGGAAGCTGGAGGCAAACACTCGACCTGAGGGACACGAACCCAATCGGAGGCCGTCACAGTCGGACGAGTCTGCGAAACAAGACGAAGTCCCAAGCCGCCAAGGGCTGTGGAGGTATATTGGGCAGGTGCATGAGTGGAAAGTGTCGACCCTTATCCGGGGAGGCCTGTACGGAACGCCTTCTGACGATGGTAACCAGAACCGAAAGGTTCTATTGAACGTACAGGAGTCAGCAGAGGCCATAGTACTGGAGTAAGGGACGCCTGAAACAGGAAGGGCCGAACGTCAACTCAGGGGTGAAGCAGATTCTTTCGAGAGCTGTGCGTGGAAGCAGAATTCCCCCTTGGGAACTCGATTGAGGAAAGATGGGTGAAGCCCGGAGGGCCTCAGTCAGAGGGCGGAGCACAGACCGGCAAGAGCTGAATCTCATCCCGCGGAAGGCTCCGTCAAGGTTGACGAACCGCCTAGTGCGGACCCGCATGCTAGGTGGTGTGAGGGGACGGGGGTTAGCCGCCCCCTCCTACTCGATTTGCAAGGATTCTCCACGGATGGCGCCGTCCGCTTTTGCATCGCGATTTAACGGGTCCGCAGCTGCGGGCCGATGGGGCGGGACTCACGTTGGCGGCCGCCTGGAAACCTTTGATACTTTTTCGCAGGAGGGACAACTGACAGGAGATTTCCGGAAAATTACGAATATGCTGCTTATATCTATTTTAAATAGACGAGGGGCCTGCCCGCGCCAGCCATCGGGGAAGCGGAGGCCCAGCGGCCGGTTAAAGGTCTTCGTCGGCGGATTCTTCCCGCCCGCCTTCTCTCTCTTTCCCAAAATTCCGGGAAATGGCTTCCCGCCATTCTTTTATTTTCCGGCCGAAGCCGCCGGCCCATCCCTTTTTCGCCAGATCGGTGATCGGGCAATACCGGACGATTCCTTCCGCGACTTGATTGGCCGCCAACAGGATGATGAAGAAGTACCCGCGCCTTCGCCATGGCCGGCGGGCGAGTTTGGCGGTGTACCAGGACAGCAGGGTCAAACCGGCCGTTATCCGGATTAAAGCGTTGATGATTCCGATATTTTTTTTCACATGCATGGCAAAAACCTCCCCTTTCGATTCGGGATGTCCGTTCAGCATTAGCCTTTCCAACGGAAACGGCAATATGCATGGGGATGCCCGTTTGAAATCCCGTTCTTTCTTCTTCCTTCCGGCTTTCTTCGCCGGCAGGTCCGGCCGGCGAAAAGAAAGGCAAAATTGTCGGAAACCGTTTTTTTTTGTACGTTGATGCGTTAAAATGGTATAAACAAATTTTTGACAGAAGACAGGTGAGCCCTTTGAAAGGGAAAAAATGGCTGTTGATCTTCGCCGTTGCCGCCGCGGTCGTTCTTTCCGCCTGCACAAAGGAGCGGGTTCCGGAAAAGGGAAGCGAAAGCCCGGCGGAAAACAAGCCGGAAGCCGTTGAAAAACCTTCCTATCCTTTTCCGTTGACCGGCCTTTTATCGGAGGAAAAGCCGAGCCATCGGGCGATCGCCGTCATGATCAATAACCATCCGAAGGCCCGTCCCCAATCCGGCCTTCAAAAGGCGGACGTGGTGATCGAGGCGCTGGCGGAAGGCGGCATCACCCGTTTCCTTGCCATCTTCCAAAGCGAATTTCCGGAAAGAATCGGTCCGGTGCGAAGCGCGAGGGATTATTATATCCGGCTGGCCAAAGGCTTTGACGGCCTGTTCGTCTTTCACGGCTGGAGCCCCGAGGCAAAAAAATTAATCGAGAGCCAGTACATCGATTCCTTAAACGGCCTTTTTTATGACGGCACCCTGTTCCAGCGGGTCGCTTTCCGGAAGGCGCCGCACAATTCCTATATTTCCTATAAAAGTATTTTAAAAGGGGCGGAAAAAGCGGGCTGCGATCTGGACACGCCGCCGGCCCCCTATCGTTTCCTGTCCGGCGGGGAGACCGTCGAAGGCGAAGATGTCCGCTCCGTCGCCGTCTCCTATTCCACCGATGATTTTCTCGTCCGTTACGAGTACGATCCGGCGGCGGAAAAATATAAACGGTATTCCGGAGGGGCGCAAACCGTCGATTATGACACGGGCGATCCGGTCTTATTGGACAACGTGCTCATCGTGGAAATGGATCACGCATCGTTGAATGACGGATCGGGAAGGATCGCCATCGATCTGGAATCCGGCGGAAGGGGATATTTGCTGCAAAAGGGCAAGATGCGCAAGATCCGCTGGGAAAACGTGAACGGAAGGATCGTCCCGTACGACGGGACTGAACAAGCAAGGCTTGTCCCCGGCAAAACATGGATCAATATCGTTCCGGCCCCGATGGAAAACGTCCTTTCCGTGCCGGCGCAGTGAAGGGCATAGCGAACGGTTATCCGGAAGCGGAGGCGGCAAGCCTCCCGCGCCGGAAACCGGTTTTTTCACATCCGAAACCGGTTGCATCGGACCGCGGACCGCACGGATTTTCATAAAGCCACGACAAGAGGCAAGGGGGAAGAAAGAGAGAATGCAAATCGATAAATTGCGTGGAAGAGAACTCGATCAGCTGTTTGAAGCCATCCTTTCCTTGCGGAATTTGGAAGAATGCTACCGTTTCTTTGATGATCTGTGCACGGTCAATGAGCTCCTTTCCCTTTCCCAACGGCTGGAGGTGGCCCGCATGCTGAAGGAGGGGGCGACCTACCACGAAATCGAAGAAAAAACCGGCGCCTCCACGGCGACGATTTCCAGGGTGAAACGTTGCCTGCAATACGGCAGCGACGGATATCAGCTCGTTTTGCGCCGGTTGAAGGAGAAACAAGGACATCCGGAGGGAGGGAAGGGGTAAGCGGAACCGAAGCCGGACTTGGTTTTCTGGCGGAAAATCAAGTCTTTTTTTGCATTCGGAAGGGGAAACCGGAAGCCGGGTGCGGAACGAAAACGGCCGTCCGCCCCGCCTTTGCCATGGTTTTCAGCGATGGCGGAACCGGGCCCGGGCTTTCCGCCGGAGCATGGGGACGTAGACGGCGGAAAACGTTCGGTTTCGTCACCTTGCGTCTATCCTTCCGCCGGAATAGGGGGCGTGGGCGGTTAAAAGGGACGGATTAATGATATCGCGCCGTGCCCCCCTTTTTTCGGCGCCCTTTCCGTTTCTGCCCCGATCCTTTCCCCCTTATTTTTCCTCCGTTTCAAAGATTTTATCCGGCGGAAAGGAATGTTATAATTATTAGACGGAATAACCGATGGAGGAACCGTGGATGGAGCATTTTCGCGAGTGGAAACATATCTTTAAACTCGATCCGAATAAAGAGATTTCCGACGACGCTTTGGAAAAGATCTGCGAATCCGGAACCGACGCGGTCATGATCGGCGGAACGGACGGAGTGACGGAAGAAAAGGTCGTGAATTTAATGGCCCGGGTCCGGAGATATTCCGTTCCCTGCGTTTTGGAGATTTCCGACATGGACGCGGTCGCTCCCGGATTTGACATATATTTTATCCCTTCGGTGTTGAACAGCAAAAGGAAAAAATGGCTGATCGACGCCCATGTGGAGGCCGTGAAAAAATACGGGCCCCTCATCAATTGGGATGAAATCGTCATGGAAGGCTATTGCATTTTAAATCCCGACAGCAAGGCCGCCGCCCTGACGGAAGCCGCCGCCGATTTGTCCCTCGATGATTTGCTCGCCTACGCCCAAGTGGCGGAGAAAATGTTTCATTTTCCCGTTTTTTATCTCGAATACAGCGGTACATACGGAGACCCGGAAACGGTCGCCAAAGTGAAATCGGCTCTGTCGGACACCGTCCTGTTTTACGGCGGGGGGATTCGAACCCCCGAACAGGCGGAAGCGATGGCCCGGCATGCCGATTGCATCGTCGTCGGCAACAGCCTGTATACCGACCTGGAGAATGCGTTGAAAACGGTGAAGGCCGCCAAGGGAGCCAAGTGAAGGGCCCCTCCTTCCGTCCCGCACCGGGTTTCCGCCGCATGCGGGCAGGAAACCCTTCGCGGAAGGCTTTCCCCCGCGGGGAAGTTCCCCCGAGGGGAAGAAAGGCCGGATGCGGCAATCCGTCCGGCCCTTTCCCCGCAATTGGTCCGGAAGGTTTCGGACAGGCGGCAAAATTGGATAAGGGTGATTGTCGTGAATTTTTTATCGGAACGTTTGCTCAGAGGATTAAATAAACAGCAGGAGGAAGCCGTTAAAACGACGGAAGGCCCCCTGTTGATCATGGCCGGCGCGGGGAGCGGGAAGACGCGGGTGTTGACCCACCGGATCGCCTATCTGATCGCGGAAAAAGGGGTCAACCCCTACAATATTTTGGCGATTACGTTTACCAACAAAGCGGCCAGGGAAATGAAGGAAAGGGTGGAGAAGATCATCGGCGGAACGGCCGCCGAAGTCTGGATCTCCACCTTTCACGCCATGTGCGTGAAGATTTTGCGCAGGGACGCCGACCGGATCGGGATCAGCCGCAACTTTACGATCCTGGATACGACCGACCAGCTGTCCGTGGTCAAGACGGTGCTGAACGAATTGAACATCGATCCGAAAAAATATGACCCCCGCGGCATTTTGGCCGCCATTTCCGGCGCGAAAAACGAACTGGTCGACGCCAAAACTTTCGCCGGGAAAAATGAGGGCGATCTTTACGGACAATTGGTCGGCCGGGTCTATCTGGAATACGAGAAAAAATTGCTGCAAAACGACTCCCTCGATTTTGACGACCTCATGATGAAAACCATCTTGCTCTTTAAGCGGGTCCCGGACGTGCTGGAATATTACCAGCGGAAATTTCAATACATCCACGTCGATGAATATCAGGACACGAACAGGGCCCAGTACGAACTCGTCCGCCTGCTTTCGGCCCGGTTCCAAAACATCTGCGTCGTCGGCGATTCCGACCAGTCGATCTACCGCTGGCGGGGGGCGGACATCTCCAATATTTTGTCCTTTGAAAAGGATTATCCGAAGGCGAAGGTGATCTTGCTCGAGGAAAACTACCGTTCGACGAAAAATATTTTGGCCGCGGCGAACCATGTGATCGAGAACAACATCAACCGGAAGCCGAAAAAGCTGTGGACGAAAAACGGAAAAGGGGAGCCGGTCTATTATTACCGCGCCGTAAACGAGCAGGATGAGGCTTTTTTTGTCGCGGGGAAAATCAAGGAGCTGGCGGAAAAGAAAGGGCGGAAATATTCCGATTTCGCCGTATTGTACCGCACCAACGCCCAATCCCGGGTGCTGGAAGAAATGCTGATGAAAGCGGGCATCCCGTATGTCATCGTCGGCGGCACGAAATTCTATGAGCGAAAGGAAATCAAGGATTTGATCGCCTATATGCGGCTGGTGGCCAATCCGAACGACGACATCAGCTTTTTGCGGGTCATCAACGTGCCGAAACGGGGCATCGGGGCGAGCTCCCTGGAAAAAATTTCCCGGTACGCGGCGGAACATGAATGTTCCCTGTTCGCGGCCCTCGCCGAAGCCGAATCCATCGGCCTGGGCGGGAAAGCGGAAAAATCCGCCGCCGAATTTTCTCAGTTGATCAGCCAGCTCCATAAGATGCAGGATTACCTGTCGGTCACCGAGCTGGCGGAAGAAATTTTGCAGCGGACCGGCTACCGGGAGATGCTGAAGCTGGAAAAGACCCTCGAGGCGCAAAGCCGCCTGGAAAACATCGAAGAATTTTTATCCGTTACGAAAAATTTCGAGGAAGAAAACGAGGACCGTTCCCTGATCGCCTTTTTGACCGATTTGGCCCTCGTTTCCGACATCGACCGGATCGATGAGGGGGAAAAGAAGGGGGACGCGGCCTTCCTGATGACCTTGCATTCCGCCAAAGGGCTGGAATTTCCCGTCGTGTTCATCACGGGAATGGAGGAAGGGGTATTCCCCCACAGCCGAAGCTACGAAAGCGATGAAGAGATGGAAGAAGAGCGCCGGCTGGCCTATGTCGGCATCACCCGGGCCAAGGAGGAGCTCTACTTGACGAACGCGCAAGTCCGCACCCTGTACGGCTATTCGAATATGAATCCCCCTTCCCGGTTTTTGTCGGAGATCCCGGACGAGTATTTGCGGCCGTTGGGCAGGATGCCGGCGGGGGAAAGCCGGGAAAAAAGGGCCCGGGAGATCGTCTTCGCCCCGTCCGAAGGGGCAACGGAACAGTCTTGGAAACCGGGGGACAAGGCCTGCCACAAGAAATGGGGAACCGGGACCGTCGTCGCCGTCAAGGGAGAGGGCGAGAATCTGGAACTGGACATCGCCTTTCCCCGGCCGATCGGGATCAAGCGGTTGCTGGCGAAATTCGCCCCGATTACCAAGCAGTAATATTTTCAATGAATCGTTCGAAGGGTGAGAAGCGATGGATATCCGAGAAGCGGAAAAAAGGGCGGAAGAATTGCGGCGCTTGCTCAATCAGTATAATTACGAATATCACGTGCTCGACCGGCCGAGCGTCACCGACCAGGAATACGACCGGCTCATGCAGGAACTGATCGCCCTGGAAGAAAAATTCCCCGAGCTGGTGACCCCCAATTCCCCCACCCAGCGGGTCGGCGGGGAAGTTTTGGCCGGGTTTCAGAAAGTCGTTCACCGGGTGCCGATGCTGAGTTTAAGCAACGCGTTCAACGAAGGGGATCTCCGCGATTTTGACCGGCGGGTCCGCCAGGCCGTCGGCGGGGATTATTCTTATGTTTGCGAATTGAAAATCGACGGGCTCGCCGTTTCCCTGCGCTATGAGGACGGGGTTTTCGTCCAAGGGGCCACCCGCGGCGACGGCACGACCGGGGAAGATATCACCGCCAATTTGCGCACGATCCGTTCGATTCCCCTGGAGCTGAAGGAGAAGGTGACCATCGAGGTGCGCGGGGAGGCCTTCATGCCGAAAAAAGCCTTCCTCGCCTTAAACAAAAAACGGGAGGAAAACGGGGAAGAGGTGTTCGCCAATCCCCGCAATGCGGCGGCGGGATCCTTGCGCCAGCTGGACCCGAAAATCGCCGCCTCCCGCCAGCTGGACATTTTTTTGTACGGCATCGGCTATATCGAAAACAAGAGGATCGAAAACCACAGCGAAGGCCTCGATTATTTGGATTATCTCGGATTTAAAACGAATAAAGAGCGAAGGAAATGCAAGAACATCGACGAAGTGATCGCCTACATCGAGAAATGGCAGAAGGAACGGAACAATCTTCCCTACGAGATCGACGGGATCGTCATTAAAGTCGACAGTTACCGGCAGCAGGAGATGCTGGGGAATACCGCCAAAAGCCCCCGCTGGGCGATCGCTTACAAATTTCCCGCGGAAGAAGTGGTGACCCGCCTGATCGACATCGAATTGAGCGTCGGAAGAACGGGGGTCGTGACGCCCACCGCCGTCCTGGAACCGGTGCGGGTTGCCGGGACGACCGTGCAGCGGGCTTCCCTCCACAATGAAGATCTCATCCGGGAAAAGGACATCCGGATCGGCGATGCCGTCGTCATCCGGAAAGCGGGCGACATCATTCCGGAAGTGGTGCGCGCCTTGCCGGAACGAAGGACGGGGAACGAAAAACCTTACGCCATGCCTGAAAACTGCCCCGAATGCAAAAGCCGCCTCGTCCGCCTGGAAGGGGAGGTGGCGCTCCGCTGCATCAATCCGAAATGCCCGGCGCAAATCCGGGAAGGATTGATCCATTTCGCCTCCCGGGATGCGATGAACATCGAAGGAATGGGGGAAAAGGTGGTCGCCCTGCTGCACAAGAAGGGGCTTGTGGAGGATGTGGCCGACATTTACAAATTGCGAAAGGATCAATTGACGGCCTTGGAACGGATGGGCGACAAATCCGCCGACAACCTCCTCCGGGCCATCGAGTCATCGAAGCGGAATTCCCTCGAACGGCTCCTTTTCGGGCTCGGCATTCGCCACGTGGGTGCCAAGGCGGCAAAAATTCTCGCCGCCCGATTCCAAACCCTCGACCGGCTGATGGCCGCCTCCCGGGAAGAGCTGATGGAAATCCGCGAGATCGGGGAAAAAATGGCCGATTCCATCGTCACCTTTTTCCGCATGCCCCAGGTGCGGGAATTGGTGGAGGAGCTGAAATCCCTGGGGGTCAATACGGTTTATCAAGGCGGGCAATCCCTTGACGGCGGACAGAAGGATTCGCCCTTCGCCGGGAAAACCGTCGTTTTGACGGGGAAATTGGAAAGATTCACAAGGAACGAAGCGAAGGAACTGATTGAAAAATTGGGCGGCAACGTAACCGGAAGCGTCAGCAAAAATACGGATATCGTCGTCGCCGGCACCGATGCGGGATCCAAGCTGACGAAGGCCCAAAGCCTGGGCGTTGAGATTTGGGATGAGGCGAGGTTTTTGAAAGAATTGGAAAATCAAGAGGTGTTACCATGAAAAGGCGGCTCTTCATCCTTTGCTTGCTCCCCTTTTTCCTGGCGGGATGCTTTCCCCAGGTGGATAATCCGGAAGAGGTCATCCAGGAAAACAATAAGACGCAGGAAGCGGAAAAATCCATCGTTCCCAACTACCAGATTTCCGATTCCTATTACAGGACCGCTTTGCCTTTTACGCCTTCCGGATCCCGGGGAACGATCGTTTACAATTTGAGCTCCCGCTATGACAGCGACGAATTTGAGGAAGGCCTCCTTCGCCTCGCCCAGAAGGTTTTTCCGACCGACGAATACATCTTTCAGGAAGGCCAGTATCTGGATGAGGAAACGGTCACCCGCTGGCTGAGCCGGAAGATGACCGCCGCCCAATTGAAAGAAAAGGGAATGAGCGAGGAGCAAAATCTCGGGTTGAACCCTGTCGTGGCGGATGAAAACAATGCCGAAGAGCAGGAAAAAAATCCGATCTATTTATCCCATATTTTGGAGCATAACTTTTTGAAAAAATCGGAGAAGAACAAGGTGAAACCGGCCGGCCTGTCCATCGGGCTCGCCATGAATTCGGTCTATTATTACACGGTGGAGGAAAAGGGCGGCGGGACAAAGGAATCGAAAGTAAAAATTTCCGAGAAAAAGATCATGGAAAAGGGCAGGGAAATGGCCCAGGAAATCGTGAAACGCCTCCGCCAAAAGAAGGAGGTCGGGGACGTCCCGATCCTGGTCGGCATCTATAAACTGGAGGACAGGACTTCCGTCGTGCCGGGGCATTTCATCGCCTACGGCTATGCGGAAAAAGGGACGTCGCTGAAATGGGAAACCGTCAATGAGAAGTACGTCCTCTTCCCGTCGAGCGAAGCGAAGAAATACAGCGCGGACTACAAGCAGTTTCAAACCTTCCAGGACCAGGTCAGCGAATATTTCCCGAACTACAACGGCATCGTCGGTCGGGCCTTTTATGTCGATGATGAATTGAAGCAGTTGAAGATCGATATTTCCATGCAGTTTTACGGGAAGACGGAAGTCATCGGGTTCGCCCAATATATCGCCGGGCTCCTCTCCTATTTCCCGAAACAATGGTCGGTGGAAGTGAACCTGAAATCCCAGGACGGCATGGAGGCGCTCATCCTTTGGGAGCCGGACATGGATGAACCTTTCGTCCATATTTATTAGTTTTCCGGCGAATCGGGGCGCCAGATCCGCGATGCGGGTCTTCGGCGCAGGAGATGCCGGGGAATGGAAAGACTCGCTTTTCATCCGGCCGCGTCAAAGGGAAGGGAATGGAGGCGCGGCGGCCGAAAGGCGCGGCCGTTGAACGACCGTTCGGGAACATGATAGAATGAGGTTGATTGTGAAAACGTTTTGAAAAGGAGGATTTTCATGGTTGTTCCGTTTAAGCATGAGCCCCTCACCGATTTTTCCCGGGAAGAAAACCGTCAAGCTTTTTTGCGGGCATTGAAAAAAGTGGAAGCCGAATTGGGGCGGGAGTACGATCTTGTCATCGGCGGCAAAAGGATCCGGACGGAGGAAAAAATCGTTTCGGTCAACCCCGCCAATAAAAACGAAGTCATCGGCCGGGTGTCGAAGGCCAATCGGGAACTTGCCGAACAGGCCATGCAGGCCGCCCTGGAAAAATTCAACGAATGGCGGAAGTTCAAACCGGAGGCCCGTGCCGACATCTTGTTTAAAGCGGCGGCCATCGTCCGCAGAAGGAAGCATGAATTCAGCGCGCTGATGGTCAAAGAGGCCGGCAAATCCTGGCGGGAGGCGGACGCGGACACCGCAGAAGCCATCGACTTTATGGAATATTACGGCCGGCAGATGCTGCGGATCAAGGACGGATTTGAAGTGGAGAGCCGCCCCGGGGAATCCAACCGCTTCGGGTACATTCCCCTCGGTGTCGGCGTGGTCATTTCGCCATGGAATTTCCCCTTTGCCATTATGTGCGGTACGACGGTGGCAGCCCTCGTGACCGGGAATACGGTTTTATTGAAACCGGCATCGGCCACGCCGGTCGTGGCTGCGAAATTTGTCGAAGTTTTGGAAGAGGCCGGGCTTCCCGCCGGCGTGCTGAACTTCATCCCGGGAAGCGGCGCCGAAGTCGGCGATTATTTGGTCGATCATCCGAAGACCCGCTTCATCAGCTTCACCGGATCGAAAGAAGTGGGTGTCCGCATTTATGAACGGGCGGCGAAAGTCCACCCGGGCCAAATCTGGCTGAAACGGGTCATCGCCGAAATGGGCGGCAAGGATACGATCATCGTCGACAAGGACGCCGACCTGGAATTGGCGGCCCAATCCATCGTCACGTCCGCCTTCGGTTTTTCCGGGCAAAAATGCTCCGCCTGTTCGCGGGTGGTCGCCCTCAAAGAGGTTTACGACCAAGTGCTCGACCGGGTGGTGGAACTGACGAAGGAACTGAAAGTCGGAGATCCCGCCGATTACGGAAACTTCACCGGCCCGGTCATCGATCAGGCCGCCTTCGACAAAATCATGAAATACATTGAAATCGGCAAGAAGGAAGGAAGATTGATGACCGGCGGCGAAGGGGACAGCTCGAAGGGCTTCTTCATCCAGCCGACCGTGTTTGCCGACCTCGACCCGAAGGCCGTCATCATGCAGGAAGAAATCTTCGGCCCGGTGGTCGCCTTCTGCAAAGCGGAAGATTTCGACCATGCCCTTGAAATTGCCAACAATACCGAATACGGGTTGACCGGTGCGGTGATCTCCAACAACCGGGAAAACCTGGAAAAGGCGAGGGAAGAGTTCCACGTCGGCAACCTCTACTTCAACCGCGGCTGCACCGGCGCGATCGTCGGCTATCAACCCTTCGGCGGGTTCAACATGTCCGGCACCGATTCAAAGGCCGGCGGCCCCGATTATTTGTTGCTGCACATGCAGGCCAAAACCGTTTCTGAAATGTATTGAAAGCCACCCGCAACGAGACAAGCTGAACCGGCTTGTCTCTTTTTTTGTAATTTGGAGGGAAGCGTTTGAAAAAACGGCAGGGCCCCGATCGACTAGAAACGGTCAGAGGACTACTGTATCCAAAGGTGGTGTATTGTTTGCGGTTCAAAGGTGTACAACCAATCGAAGATTATCTTGCCAAAGCGTGAAATAATGGATAAAGGATGAAGTCTATCGAGTCCGGCGTCCAATGGATTAAGGCTGATGAACGTTCGGGAGTTGTTTACCGATCCCGCTATGAGGGTTAGAAAGCCGTTTTCTATCGGAGTGCGAAGACGCGACCAATGTTCCATCAGAGATTCAGAGATATGGACGGACAATGGACTTTGATTCATGAAGAAGCGAGCTTCCTTGAATGAAAATTTCATGCATGGAAGCGAGCGAGCTTTAAATGAGGAACTTGAGGCTGAGCGTACCCTCGAAACAAAAATCCTGGTGATTAAGGAAGGGGGAGAGGTGTGTGCAAAAATTTATGGCGATGCTGAAAGATAAAAATAAGGGTCAATTGACAACGGATTTATCGATGGGACACATTGAGCATCTTCGCAACTGGTAGCGAATAGCGAGGATATCAAGGTGGATGGTTATTTAAGATTAGGATGAAGGAGAGAACCTGCCCTTCATCCGTTTGTTTAAGAAACAAGTCTTACTGTATTCCATATTTAAGAGGTCATTGTCCGTTCCGGAAAGTTTCCATGAGCCATCGGGAAAGGTCTGCCGCCCAACCCGGGCGTAGCCGGAAATATTTAAAAGCATGGTCTTTATGAATCTCCAGGATGCCGGCCTTTACGAGTACTCCACATTGTCTGGATACGGTGCTTTGATGAATGTCAAGGGCCTTGGCGATTTGGACGGTGTGCAGCCCCGGTTGATTTTTCAAGAGCATCACGATTTTCAGCCGGGTTTTGTCACCGATGGCTTCCAGTATGGAGGCCATTTCTTCATCTTTCCTGGCAGATGCAAAAAATGGCCTTTCAGTCTGTTGGCCCTCGGCCGTACGAATAACCGGTTCGAACAGGACATAACATTCCCTTTCTACCGGAAAGACGGCCATAAATTTTCCGAGGTGTAGACATGGCACAAAAGTGACGGAAGGCGATTCATTCAAGATCTGTTTGGCTTTTTCTTCCGGTTCCATACCGGTGATCCGTAAGACCATGTCTCCTGGTGCCATTGGAGTCCCGATTTGCTGCTGAATCGCTCCTGCATGTTGGCGAAGCGTCCTTTCCTGCAGGTTCCACTCTTCTTGATACCCCTTTTCCCAAAGTGCCTTGATGAAATGGATGATCCGCCCCCGGAATGCTTCAGGATCCATGATGACAGCCGCAATTTTTCCGGTTTCTTTTACGCTCCAGCTTTCCAGAAGGGCATGTATCGCGAGCTTCCGTTTTTCGGCGTCTAACATCATTTTTTTATCCGGCATGGGGGTGCCAAGGTCCTTCAGAATCGCTTCCACGACCGGCATCGGTTCCATATAGGTATGGTAATAATCCAAGCCAGAAATAACGCCATCAATGGCCAAATCGGTCATTTCCGTCTCATCCAGATGTTCAAGCCAACGGATCAGATCATGGAAGTTATGATGTGCGGGATGGCTTCCCTGGAGTTTTTTGATGGCGAAATCACGCAACACCCAGCCGTGTGCGAGGACGGAACGGATGGATTTCAATATTTCTTTGTCCGTATCGGAAAGTTTCGCCGCGAGCTCCTTTGTCCATTCGGATGGCGTCTCAGCACAGTGGACGGCATAGTCGACAAAGATCATTTCCGTAAATAAATTGATCGCCAGCGAATGGATAACACGATAACGGGGCGCAGGCTTAGTTGTAAAAATGATGTCCCTTTGCATTTGAATCACCTTTATTATTTAAAAATTGCGAAATTGACAATTTCGCAATTTGATAATAAAATTTTATCAAAATACGGAAAAGTCCGTCAATATGGCGGTTGAAACGAAGTAAGGAGGATGAGAATATGAAGACATTTTCTGTTTCCAAGATTTCGTCCGTAGTGCTTCATGTGAAGGACACGAAAGTTTCCGCCGAGTTTTACGGAAAAGTCCTCGGACTCAAAAAAACCGATGAATATGACGGTATGGTATGGTTTCTAATCGGTGAAGGGGAAAATGCGACGCCGCTGATGCTTCATCCGTCGGAAAAACCGAATCCGGTGACAGCAGGTCTTTCGGTCGATTTCAGTGTCGATGATGTCGATGCATTGGTTTCTGCCGTCAAATCCGCAGGAATTGGCAGAGTCGTCCAAGAACCGGTCGATCGCGAATGGGGCGTTAGGGAAGCAATTATTGAAGATCCGGACGGATATCAGTTCTGGTGCAATCAGCCTTTGAACGGATAAATCCGTGACGGAAAAAGGGGTTTTTTTGGTTGAAATCAGGTTTGCCCGCTCGGAGGATGCTACTGGATATGCAGAGTATGACCCACAGGCTGGCACAAAGACTATCGGGGGATTGATCAGGATGTTCATATACAAGCGATGGTAAAGGAATATTACAACGAAATGAGAATCAGAAAAAATTCCCGGGAGTGGAACGGAGCTGGTATGTCGCCGCTGATGGAGGACAAGTGGTTGGAGCAAGTGCCGGGGATGACGGATCAGGAAGCTGCTGAGCTGTTTGTCCTCTATTTGAATCGGAAGCGAAGACCGGAAAGGAAGATGCTGGCGGCGATCACCCGAGGACAGAATGACAGGAGGGCAAAGGGGGGAAGGTGCTTGTCGCCAAAAGAAACATGCTTGACATTCCCTTCGGTGAAGCCATGACTTGAATATCCTTTGGACTGCCGGACGGTCATCTTCAGGGACATCCGATGTTACCGGAAAAAATGGGCGAATCGACTGTACCGATTCCGACGGTTCCGCAAATTTTGGCAAATTTTGCGGGATACCGGCATTTTTTTTCGGTTTGTGAAAAGGGATAGGGGCCGTACGCTGCGAATATAGTAAAAAAACAATTTTTCGAGAATTCAAAGAAAGGAGATGGGCGTATGGCGGTCTCAGGGGGAAAGTATGTGGAAGTCGACCCCGGCGTGGAATTGTTCGTCCAGGATGTGGGAAAGGGGGACCCGATCGTTTTTATTCCGGGGTTTACCTTTACGACGGAAGTTTTTTCCAAACAAGTGGAACATTTTTCAAAAACCAACCGGGTGATTGCCATCGATCCGAGAAGCCATGGCCGGTCCACCGTAACGGTGCACGGCAATGATTATGTGACCCATGGAACCGATTTGGGGAAAGTGCTGCGGGAACTGGATGTGGAAAATGCCGTCCTCGCCGGCTGGTCCTTCGGCTGCCTGACCGTTTGGGAATATGTGAAACAATTCGGCTTTGAAAGGATCCGATCGCTGGTTCTCATCGATATGTCGCCAAAATCGTTATCGGTCAATGACGGCGATTGGACCGAGGGGCCGCTGGATGAGATCGGCGCCATCTACAACACGTATTTGCGAAATCCGCAAGGACATCGGGAATTTATCACCAGCTACATCACCCAAGTGATGGTGCAAAGAAAGCTTCGGGAGGAAGAACTGGCGTGGCTTGTCGGCGAGTCGCTGAAGACGCCCTATTACATTGCGGCCAATCTCTTCGCGTCGGGGATGTTTTCCGATTACCGGGAACAAGCGAGGATTGCCAGCGAAACGGTTCCGGTTTTGAACGTCGCGGCGGAACATTGGGCGGATACGGCGAAGGCCTTCATTGAAAAGACGGCTCCCCGCTCGAAGGTGGCCGTGCTGGGCGGGCATATGATGTTTTGGGAACACAGCGAAAAATTTAATGAGATTCTGGAACAATTTTTATCCGAAAGCCGGAAGTAGCGGTGCGGCATGTCCCGAAGGGATTATCGCGCGGGACGGGGTGAAAAGCTGAAGCCGGACTTTTCCAAAGGGAAGGTCCGGTTTGCGTTTTCATAAAGTAAAACGGCGGACCCGTCAGCGTCCGGCCGCCTTCTGGGAGTCCGTTTTCCGCCGATACGCCCTTGTACCGCTTCAACATGGCCCAAGAGGTGTTGATCCCGAGCGGCGCATCGTCGGCGTTCCCATTTTCGGTGATCAGCACGGCATCCGGCCGCTTCCCTTTGTCCAAGCGTTTTTTGAACAATTCTTTCACTTCGTATCCATTGGCGTCACGGCCGATGAAAGGATAATTGTCTTTCTCTTCTTCGTATTCCAACACGTCCCGCACCCGGGTATCCCCAATCGAGATCAGGCCGTTTTCCACGTTCTTCTCAACCGATAAGAGATTCCCGCCGCGGTGATCCAACCGGCAAATTTCCCCCGTCATAGACGGGGAATTGGGCTCCGCTCCGGCGACGGTAAGCACGGCTATAATATGAGGAACCCAGAAACGGCAGTCCGAGGGGCAAAGCAATCCGCTTAATTAATGAGGATCCGGCCGGCAGGTTTAGGAACGGCGTGCGGCGTTTGTCGGCTGGCAGGACCGCCCTTTGAACACCATGGCCGACAAAATCCCCCCAGCTTTACTTCCATTCTTTCAATTTTTATAATAGGAGCAAACGAAGGGAAAAAGGTGAGGTCATGATAAAAGGGCAGTTGTCCGAAAGAGGGGAAATCACGGTCACCCTCTCCCCGGTTTTTGAAGCGGATCTGGGAGACTATCAATTGGTGAACATTGGCCAAGGGCACGACGGGGAAATCCTCCTCCTTGCGGTCCATGAACCGCCGGAGCTGATCGAAGACCGGTTCCCCGAGGCGCAGACAGAGAGACCGTTCCATTACAAAATCATCCGATATTCCGGCGGCGGCTGCGAAGAAATTTCCATCCCGGACCAGCATTGGAATTTCCATTTCGTCCAGCCGATCGACGGCGGCAACTATTTGCTTGCCGCCGCACGATGCACCCGCTACGATGACGGTACGGCCGACTTGAACGCTAAAGTGTATGGCCCGGAGGGGAACTTGGTTCGCGAATTCCTTCTCGGCGACGGGATCGAGCACCTTTTTGTGACGGAACAAAACAACATTTGGACCGCCTACTTCGATGAAGGGATTTTCGGCAATTACGGATGGGACGAACCGGTCGGATCGGCGGGGCTGATCCGGTGGGACGCCTATGGAAACAGGCTTTATGAGTATCCGAACGGCGGAAAACATCACATCATCGACTGCTATGCGATGAACGTATGCGGCGACCGGGACGTCTGGTTTTATTATTATAACGATTATAACGATTTCGAGCTGGCCCGTTACCGCGACGGTGCCTTGTCCTACTGGAAAACGGATGTGGAAAGCTCGACCGCCTTCCTCGTTCATGAGCCGTACATCCTGTTCAAAGCCGGCTGGGACGACAATCGGTTCGTTTTGTTCGAGATGGGGAAAAAAGGAAAGCTGAAAAGGAAGGCGCGGCTATCTTTCCTCGATGAAAAAGGAAAAGAGATCCCCATGGATATCCTGAGCTGCCGCCGGTCCCAAATGGCGGTTTTCCATGAGGATAAAGTGTACGTCGCTGACCTCGAGGAAATCTTGAAGATTTGGTGAACGGCGGAGCGGTGCCGGAAGCGAATTGCCGGAACCTTTTGCCCCAAAACGGAATTTGCCCTTCAGCGCCCTGCATGGGAACATACGGCCAAATGGCCGGCTTTTTTCTTTCGACGGTCCCCCTAAAACTTTTATGGACAAGAGCCTGCCCCAAGCAAAGAAAAATCCCAAAATGACATCTTGCGGACGACGCAGGTTTTCGCCTTTTGGATGATGCCGTCGAAGTCCGGGCCAAACCCCATGGGTTCGCCCCGTCCGGGACGGAGGAAGTAATTGGATTTTCCGCGGCGGGATCAGCATCCCGAACCCGTTGAGGGAGGGGAAACAAGCTATGTTCACACGTCTTCCGGCTGTTGATGGGCGAGACCGGATCCGGGGCCAGCGGGAGCGGCGGACCGCAGGCAAAACCTCTGCAACGGATGTGGGCAATCCCTTCCGGGCGGGATTCCAAGGAGGAACGGCCACGGGTTTTTCAGCCCCGGGCCGGTTTCCCTTGCCTTTGAAAACATGGTAAAATAAGTTATGTCTTGTGCAAATACATATCCATTTTTTATTTTTTCCTTAACATTGATACGGAGGTGACAGGGGTGGCCAAGATTTCCAAAGAAGAGGTAAAATATGTGGCGGAATTGGCCAAGCTCGCCATTACGGAAGAGGAAACGGAAAAATTCGCGACGCAGCTTGGGGCGATCATCGAGTACGCCGAACAATTGAATGAGCTGGACACGACAAACGTCAAGCCGACTTCCCACGTATTGGATATAAAAAACGTCATGCGGGAGGACATCCCGGAAAAGGGATTGCCGCGGGAAGAAGTGTTGAAAAACGCACCGGATCATAAGGACGGTTTAATACGGGTTCCGTCCATCTTGGAATAGGAGGTACGCCATGGCGGGTTTATTCGAACATAAGCTGAAGGATTTGCACGAAATGCTCGTGAAAAAGGAGATATCCGCTGCGGATTTGGTCGATGAATCCTTCCGCCGGATCCGCGAAGTGGAAGATAAGGTTCAAGCCTTTATCACCCTCGATGAGGAGGGGGCGAGAAAAAGGGCGAAGGAGCTCGACGAACGGCGGGAAGAAGCGGAAGTACATAGCCTTTTCTACGGCATGCCGATCGGGATCAAGGACAACATCGTCACGAAGGGCGTCCTAACCACATGCGCAAGCAAAATCCTGGAAAACTTCATCCCCATCTACAACGCCACCGTCGTGGAGAAGCTGCAAAACGCGGGAACGGTGATGATCGGGAAACTGAACATGGACGAATTTGCCATGGGCTCTTCGACGGAAAACTCCCACTTCAAAAAAACGTATAATCCTTGGGATTTGGAAAGGGTGCCCGGAGGATCTTCGGGGGGATCGGCCGCTGCCGTGGCCGCGGGGGAAGTGCCTTTCGCCCTCGGGTCCGATACCGGCGGATCGATCCGGCAGCCTGCCGCTTTTTGCGGCGTCGTCGGCATGAAGCCGACCTACGGGCGGGTTTCCCGGTTCGGGCTGGTGGCCTTCGCGTCATCGCTGGATCAAATCGGCCCGATCACCCGAAACGTGGAAGACAACGCCTATTTGCTGCAGCTGATTGCCGGCGTTGATCCCCACGATTCCACATCCGCCGACGTGGAAGTCCCGGATTATACGAAGGCCTTTACCGGAGATGTAAAAGGCCTGAAAATCGCCGTGCCGAAAGAGTATTTGGGCGAAGGCGTATCCGAGGAATCGCGGCAGGCCGTCCTCGCGGCCTTAAAAGTGCTGGAAAAACTGGGGGCCGTCTGGGAAGAGGTTTCCCTCCCCCATTCCAAATACGGGGTGGCCTGCTATTATTTGCTGGCTTCTTCCGAAGCTTCTTCCAACCTCGCCCGTTTTGACGGGATCCGCTACGGATACCGGGCGAAGGATGCCGAGAACCTTTGGGATCTTTATAAAAAGACCCGGGCGGAAGGGTTCGGCGATGAAGTGAAACGCCGGATCATGCTCGGGACCTTTGCCTTAAGTTCCGGCTATTACGACGCCTACTATAAAAAAGCGCAACAGGTCCGGACGCTGATCAAGCAGGACTTCGACCGGGTATTCGAAGCCTTCGACGTCGTCATCGGGCCGACGACCCCCACGCCGGCGTTCAAGATCGGCGAAAAAATTGACGACCCGTTGACGATGTACGCCAACGACATTTTGACGATTCCCGTCAATTTGGCGGGGCTGCCGGCGATTTCCGTCCCGTGCGGTTTTGCGGGACATCTGCCCCTCGGACTGCAAATCATCGGCAAACCCTTTGACGAAACGACGGTCTACCGGGTGGCGCACGCCTTCGAACAGGCGACCGACTACCACAGGCAACGGCCAAATTTGTAAGGGGGGAAAAGGATGAATTTTGAAATCGTAATCGGCCTCGAAGTCCATGTGGAATTGAAGACGAAATCCAAAATCTTTTCGCCGGCCCCGGCCCATTTCGGCGCGGAACCGAATACGAACACCAATGTGATCGATCTCGGCTATCCCGGGGTTCTCCCCGTTTTAAATAAAGAAGCGGTGAATTACGCCTTGAAGGCGGCGATGGCCTTAAACTGCGAGATCGCCACGGTTACGAAATTCGACCGGAAAAATTATTTTTACCCCGACAACCCGAAGGCCTATCAAATTTCCCAATACGACCAGCCGATCGGCAGAAACGGCTGGATCGAAATCGAAGTGAACGGGAAAAAGAAGAGGATTGGCATTACCCGGATCCATCTGGAGGAGGATGCCGGCAAACTGTTCCACACCGATGACGGCTACTCGCTGGTCGATTTCAACCGGCAGGGGACGCCGCTGATCGAGATCGTTTCCGAACCGGATATCCGCTCGCCGGAAGAGGCTTACGCCTATTTGGAAAAATTGAAGTCGATCATCCAATACACCGGCGTCTCCGACTGCAAGATGGAAGAAGGTTCCCTGCGCTGCGACGCGAACATTTCCCTCAGGCCCTTCGGCCAGGAAACCTTCGGGACGAAAACGGAATTGAAAAACTTGAACTCCTTCAATTTCGTCCGCAAAGGGCTGGAATATGAAGCGGCAAGGCAGGAAAAAATCCTCCTTTCGGGCGGGGTCATCCGCCAGGAAACGCGAAGGTTCGACGAGGCGACGGGAACGACGGTTTTAATGCGGGTAAAGGAAGGTTCCGAGGATTACCGGTATTTCCCCGAACCGGATCTGGTGGAGCTATATATTGATGAAAAGTGGAAGGAAGAAATCCGGGCCCAGATCCCCGAGCTTCCCGATTCGAGGAAACGGCGGTACGTCGAAGAACTGGGGCTTCCCGAATACGACGCCAAGATACTGACGCTGACGAAGGAAATGTCCGATTTCTTTGAAGCGACGGTCGGGCACGGCGCCGATCCGAAGCAAGCCTCCAACTGGCTGATGGGGGAAGTGTCCGCTTATCTCAACGCCGAACAGAAGGAATTGGGAGATACGGCCTTGACGCCGGAAAGCCTGGCCAAATTGATCCGATTGATCGGAAACGGCACCATTTCCTCGAAGATCGCCAAAAAGGTGTTCCGGGAATTGATCGAAAAGGGCGGAGATCCGGAAGAAATCGTCAAGGAAAGAGGCCTTGCCCAAATTTCCGATGAAGCCACGCTAAGGAAAATCGTACTGGAAGTTTTGGATGAAAACGAACAATCCGTCCAGGATTTCAAAAACGGAAAAGACCGGGCCCTGGCCTATCTGGTCGGGCAGATCATGAAGCGGACGAAGGGGCAAGCCAACCCTCCGCTCGTAAATAAGCTGCTGTTGGAAGAAATCGGGAAGAGATAAGCGGAAGAGAAACGGCGGGGGATGGAGCGAAGGCCGGCATCCGGCCGAAGATGAAGTCCGGAAAAAGTAAAGACGGTTCCCGGAATACACAAAAACCTGTCCAGACAGACAATCAAACGCGGATCAGGCTTGCGGCCTTTTCCCGGCGACCGGCCGGGGAAGGGCCGCATGTTTTTGGAAAAGACGGGGATGACCGGCCGCGAATCCGGTTCCGGTCCGGCCCTTCCCGGACAAAGGTACCAGTCATTCAGGAACAGGCCTATCAGAAGATTTTCGCCGCTCCTGCCCATCCCTCATTTTTCTTCGCAAAGGAAAGACGGCCGCTCCCGGGGAAAGTAGCCGGGACAGGCAATGTGGCGTTTGAAATGGTTGGATAACCGGAGTTTCGCCTTGCCACACGGAAGAATTCAAATATATTACTATTTATTGCCGCTCGATCGCCATTTCGATTTTTCCGTTTTTACCGGATCCGCCGGCGAGGGGAGATCCCCCGGCACTTTTCCCCGGCAGGGGATAGGTTTGCTTTCGCCGCGGGTGCGAGGTTGCCGGAGGGCAGGTTGTCCAATCGCACCACAGGGTACAACGGCTTATTTGCGGTTTTGATCGGATCCCGGTCTTAAGAAATGGTTGCCGTCGGCCCATCGGATATGGAATTTCCGTCCTACGATCCCAATCGCCGTTATCCCCAAGGCGTGGAGCGCCGTATATGAAGTAAGCGATGTAGAAGTATACCTCCATGATCCGGCGGGATATCCGTACGTTCACCGGCCTTGACACAAAAAGAATTGAAATATTATAATTAATTGAATTATTTCGCCATTTACCTTCACCCAACAGCCGTTTCCTATTTTTACTTGATCCGCCGCTAAGGGGCAGATCCACCCCGGCGGGGGTATGGCTTGATTACACCTAAGCGCCAGGTTTCCGGACGGCGGTCCGTCCGATCATGACCCGGGGCTAGCGGCTCATCGCCGGGGTTGACCGGATTCCGGCGTTCATTTGCAAAGGAGCGGGATCGGTATGATAAGGAATTATGTTCCACTTGCCATGCAATGGGGCGGTTTTCTCCTGATGCTGCTTTCCCTCTTCTATTTGGTCGGTGAAGGAATACCCTTGTTTTCCTTTTACCCCCTTGCGATTTTCGGAACGTTGACCGCCTACGCAGGCATCATCCTCCGAAAAAAGGGCGGAAACGGCGGGGAAAAGAAACGGAAATATTATCCGTATCTCATCCAAATCCTCGGTTTTTTCTTGCTTTACGCCGCCGTCTTATATCCCGCCGGCGTCGCCTTGTCCCGGTTTTCCTTTTATGCCCTGTCGATAATCGGCTCACTGACCGTCGTCACAGGGGGTTTCATCGAGAGAAGAAGCATGCGATGACGGAAGGGGCCGTTTGCCGCTTTCGGTTTTGCTTTCTTGCGGCACGAACTTTTCGGGGAAAATTTCCTTAAAAAATTGCCGCGGCTGGATATTGGCCGGCGGTCATTGCCGATCCCGGCGGGGAAGGACCCTCCCCGTTTTTTTGCGGCGGAAGGAAGATTGAACATGATTTGGGGAGCAGATAAAATTGAACGATGTTGCCTTCATCTCTGTCATGCACGATCCAAAAGGATCATTGGCAAACAGCTTGAAAGAAGCATTGCCTGTTTTAAAAAGGCATTACAGCAACGGCTATATTGCATTAAGCGAAAATACGGACCGGGAATTGAAGCGGCTGCTTGAAGGGGCCGGTTTTGTCGTATTTTTCATCGAAAAAAGGGGCGCCGCGGCCGCGCGGCGGAGCATTTTGCAGCTTGTTCAACACACCGGTCATGCCCATTTTCATTATTGTGATCTTGACCGTATGATCACCTGGTGCTTGTCCTATCCGGAGGAGTTCGAAAAAGTAAAGGAGAGGATCAGAACATTCGACTATCTGATCATCGGAAGAACGGAAGCGGCCTTCCGGTCCCATCCGGCCGCATGGCGGGAAACGGAAAAGATTACCAACAAGATTTTTACGCTCGAATTCGGAAGCCGGGATGAGATCGATGTGACGGCCGGTTCCTGCGGCCTGAACAAAGCCAGTCTATTAAAAATTGCCGGGCAATCGAAGGCCGCGGTCACCGATGCGGAGTGGCCGATGATCATCAAGCGCATGGAAAAGGGAAAGGTCGGTTTTATGAAAGTGAACGGCCTGATGTATCAGGAAGATATTAATCATTCCGAACAAAATAAGACAGAAGCTGAGAGATGGTTATCGAGACTTAGGCTGAGTTATCTCATCAGCGAAACGGCGGTCCATACGAAATGATTATCGCAAATCGGCGATTCCGGTACTTTTGCTATCCGAAAATTGCCGTGGAACGGGGCGCACTTGCGGGGCGCCGTGACATGCAGGCGGTTGCGACCGTCCGAAAAGGAGGATGAGAAGGAATTAAAAAAATCATCAAAAACAAATTTGAATTTCCGAATTTTATGCCCAATTGACGGCGCTCGAAAATTTACTTTTTTTCGAAAGCTGTATACGAAACCGACAGCGGATCCGGTGGAACTGCTAAAGCTTGTCGGGTTGGCGGATGCTGCGGATGTTCGTTTATCCCATTTTTCGAAGGGAATGAAAATGCGCCTGAATTTTTGCCGAGCATTATTAAATCATCCGAAAATATTATTTCTGGATGAACCGACATCCGGATTGGATCCGGTTAACGCGCGAAATAAAAAAATTTGATTTTGCAGAAGAAAAAAGAAGGGACAACGATCTTCTCCTCACACCGTTCGTGATCCATTTGATCGATTCAAGATCGTCGTCGGCGCTTGGCATGGTGCTGCCGCCGTATTGGACCGTGAAGCTGTTCATCAGCGATACGTTTTGGCTGCAGTTTGTTATCGATGGTATTGTTCATGTACTTGTGATCGGTTTGCAATCGAAAATTTTCCAGAAAATGATTGATTGAGCGATAAGCATAAGGTAAATGGGAAAGAGATTAGACTGCACGTGCCGTTATTTCCGTTTTTCGACAGAGCGGCCTTTTTCCGGTCGTATACGGAAAAAGGCCGCCCCATTTTTTTCTTTGGCTGGGATGAATGTCCAGTTGCCGGCAATTCATTGGCTTCATTCATTTGGATAATCCTGGGAATATCTTTTTTCATGGATGCTGGACAGCGCGGTCATTCTGATTCTTGTGCCCGACGGCTGCTTGCGCCCTTTTCGGTGGAATTAACCGGCGGGACCGCGCCCTTGCTTCTTCCCTCAGCGGCTTCCATCCGTTCCCGGATCGATTTGGGAAGCGGAATGGAATCGTAGAAGCGGCGCAGAAACAGCGCCAACAGGAAGGCGAGGACGGCCAGCAGGGCGTTCCCTTTCAGAAAAGAAAGGATCAGGAGCACCGTGGCGACGACGACGAGGAAATACCAAAGCCATTTGTTCATGTCATTCCTCCAGGTTATAATTGTACGCCTTCCTCTCTTCCTTATAAAGGCCCAAGGCGGAAAAGATTTTCGCGTGGATGCCCACGTAGGCATTGTATTCCAGCCGCTCGAACATATCGTACGCCTTGCGCAATGTCCGGTCGACAACGATCACCCCGTGTTTGTTCAATAAAGCGGCGACGGGAAGCTGTCCGTTCCGGGACAATAAATGCTCGCGCACGATCTTCGCCAGTTCTTTCGTCGTCGCCGGGGCGAATTCGAGGGTGGCGATATCGCCCAATTTTTGTGTCGCTTCGGTCAAGTTCGGCATCTGCATCCCCAGGGAGGCAAAGACCATGGATTCCTTCGCATGGCCGTGGATGACGGCGCCGGCCTCGGGAAGGGCCTCATAGGCGGCCATATGCATGTTGAATTCCCTTGTCAATTTCCCCTTTCCTTCATAAATGTTTCCATGTTTGTCGACAACGAGGATATCCTCCGGGGTCAACCGGCAAAATTTCGCCTGGGACATGAGCGTGGGTGTCATAAGAAATAGTTCCTCGCTCACCTTGACCGTGATGTTTCCGCCGGCGGCGTTGGTCAGGTACCGGTCAAACATCATTCTTGCGACTTCGCACAAATCGATCCGTTCTTCAAGAAACATCATCAATTGCCTACCTCCGATCCGAAGTATTTCGAAAGCCGGTTGGAACGGGCGGCCTACCTGCATGGGCCGAAGGATTCGGTTCCCTTCTTCCGGGCCGGGCGCTTCTTTGGCTTCATTTCGAATAAATGCACGCAAACCCGTTCAGCCTATTGTTCTTCCTTTCAGCAAAAGGCTCGTCATGCCGGCAATCGCCGGATGACGACCTCTCCCTCCAGCTGTTCTGCCCTTTCCGGGGAAAAGGCGGAACTTTCCGGCTGCTCGGCTTTCGATGCGCTTAACGCGGTGGCGAAGCGGATCATTTTCTCCAAGGGAAAGCGTTGGTGCAGTCCGGCGACGAACCCCCCGACAAATACATCGCCGCAGCCCGTGTCGTTGACTTCCTTCACCTTGGGCGGAAGGACCCGGTAAACTTCGTCCCCGTGCCCGACCAGGCTGCCCTTTTTGCCTAAAGTCACGATGACGTATTCGATGCCGGCTTGCAGGAGTTTTTTGATTTCGGAAGCATATTCGTCCGGCGTGTTCAGCCGTTTTCCGACAAGCTCTTGAAATTCGTCTTCATTGGGTTTGATGGCATATGGCTTCAGTCGGATGGCGGAGCGCAATTGCGCGCCGGTTGTATCGAGAATGAGTTTCCCGCCCTTTTCGGCGGCCGCTTGCAAAAGTTCCCGGTATTGATCGCCGTCCAGCCCGGGGGGAAGGCTCCCGGCGAACACGGCAAAATCGCCTTCCGTCACCTTTTCCGATAATTTCCTTTTCAGTTTTTCCAAGGTATCCCCATGAACGGAAAAGCCCTTTTCCGTAATCATGAAGCTGCCTTCGCCGGCGTCATCAAGAATGACGAGGGTCTCCCGCGTCGGACAGCCCGCCTGCGCGATGAAGTCGCAGGCAACGCCCTTTTCTTCCAATAATTGCATCAGCTTTTCTTTGTTCTTCTCCCCGACAAATCCCGTGGCGATATTCGGGATGCGCAGCCGGGAAAGGACGACGGAGACATGGGTGGCCTTTCCGCCGATATCGTAAAAGGTCCGTTTCACCTTATTGTTTTTTTTGCGGCTTAAAATGCCATCGATATAAATAACCCGGTCGATGGCCGTATTCAAAGTCACCGTATAGATCACGACTATCCACACCTTATCTGTAGAAACGGAATTATTTGGAAATTGGTAATTGAATTTCTCCAAGGTTCATGATATTTTTTTAGAAAGGGCTCCCGATCCCCGTGGGAAAAGGAGCCCCGTTCCCGAGTGCGGCATGATTCAATGATCCTTTCCGGGATGAATTATGCCGCTTTTTCTTCTTCTTCAAAGGCTTTTGTCCGTGCCCGCATGCCTTTGATATACCAGGCGAACAGGCCGAGCCAGATGATCGCCGCGATGAATCCGGCGAATTCGCCGTTGATGATATTTGCCGCATGGGCGAAGATATAACGGAATACAGGATATTCGATCGTGCTCCAGGAAAGCATTTGCCCGGAGGGAATTTACAAGGCTTTCGTGTCCAGCGCCAATTGGGTGATGGTCGGGGCGAACTCGGTGGCCGCATACAGGAAGATCGGTGTCGCCAAGGTTCCCAGGATGACCATCCGGAGCAGGTTTCCTCCCGTCACAAGCAGCGCCGGCACGGCAATGGACAAGTTGATGATGCCGGCAAAGGGCAAAATGTTGTTGCCCGGCAATATGACGGCCAACACCAAGGTGATCGGCACCAAAAGGATCGTGGTGACCCAGATTTCATTGCAGCCCGCAAGGATCGGCCAGTCCAATCCGATAAAGAAATTTCTTCCGCGGGAGTGCTTTTTCATGAATTCGCCCGTGGCGTCGGAGATCGGGGCCAACGCTTGCATGAACAGCTTCGCCACCATCGGGAACAAGGTTAATGCCGTTCCACCTTGCACGCCGAGAATTAAAGTTTCCTGGACCGAATATTTGGCAAAGATTTGAAGCAAAATGGCGATCATAAAGCCCATGACGTGGTTTTCGGCGAAGACGCCGATTTTCCCTTTCAGCCAGTTTGCGTCAATCCGTTTGTTCAATCCGGGGATGTAATCCATCAGCCGGTTGATCGGATAGAGACAGAAGAAAAAGCTAACAAAAAATTTCGTGCATAATTCCCATCAAAAATTTTAGTCTTATTTAAAAAAATAAAGATCGTATGATAAAAAGCCATTTCATGAAAAGACCTGGGACAGGAAAGAATAATGAAATGTTTTTTTATTTTTATTTAAAATTGAAAAAAGGGTGCATAACATTCGGGTGTTTAATCTTGATAAAAGTTTCATACACCTTTTTTTGGAATAATTTTTTCAAAACTTATATATACTATGTATAAACAAAAGTTTATACATAGTATATACAAATCCGAAAAAAGGAGGTATGATAGTAATGAACAATAATGACATGGAAAAAGTCAAGAAGGAGATGTTGCATGTGACAACAATCGTTCAAAAATGGGGAAATTCTCTCGGAGTTAGGATTCCAAAATTTATTGCGGATAGTCTAAACGTCAAAGAAGGAACCGAATTGGAAGTATCTGTTGAAAATGGAGCGATTAAGTTTGTTCCACTTAGAAAGAAGCCCTCTTTAGGCGAACTAATGGCTAGAATTACCCCCGAGAACCAACATGATGAAATTGACTGGGGGACGCCCGAAGGGAATGAAGTTTGGTAATGAGTCAGATTCCAGAAAAAGGCGATTTGGTCTACCTGAACTTCAGTCCCCAATCGGGACACGAACAAGCAGGCAGAAGGCCTGCCATAATTTTGTCGCCCTCACTTTTTAATAAAGGGAAATTTGTTATCGCTTGCCCCATAACTACCATAGAAAAGGGATACCCTTTTGAAATCAAAATCCCTGACGGATTGAAAATTCACGGGGTAATTTTGGTCGATCAAGTTCGTAGTTTGGATTGGCGTTCAAGGGGATTGACAATCGTAGATCACGCTCCAGAAGAAACTGTTCAAGAGTGTTTAGATTTAATTTCTATTATCTTGGGTTTTTCTTAATCGAGTAGGAGGGGGCGGCTAACCCCCGTCCCCTCACACCGCCTAGCATGCGGGTTCCCACTAGGCGGTTCGTCAACCTTGAGGGAGTTTGAAGTATCGTTGCGTCAAACTTTTGAGACCTTGGGCTAGCCAATAGGATTTGCCCAAAGCTTGATGGAATGACGGCGATGATGTTCATGCTGTGGGTTGTGGTCACCCCGGGAATGTTCGTCAGCCTTTTCAATTTATTTTTGGTTTACGTCGGCAAATTCAATAAATATTTGAATGATTGCCACCGCAAAGGCCGCAGTCGGACTTCCGGTCACCCCGATGACAAGGACGGCCGTGAAAATTTTTCCCCATAGTTCCAGAGGTCCACATTCAACGTATCCGTTTGTTTCGTTAAAAGCATGAGCAGGTTTACGCCGATTTGAAACGGAAACATGAGGAACGCGAGCGGCCAGGTTCAGGCGAGGGTCGCCATGGAAGTTCAGCCGCCGTCGATGACATTCAATTGAATGCCGGGTTTTTGACAAATTGTTGGGCAGCGGGGCCGATCGAGTTCATCATAAAACCGACGATGTTGTTCAAGCCGACGAACGTCACGCCGAAGGTCAATGCGCTCGTGAAGGCGTCTTTGAATTTCATGCGGACAACGAGGCCCATAACCAACAAAATGAGCGGGACGAAAACGGAGGCGCCCATGTCCAGGATGAATTGGTATATCGAGCGGATGACATCCATGAATGATTTCTCCTTTTATTTTATTGCAGTGCGCGGATGATCTTTCCAGCTCCGCTTCCATGTAGACGCCCGTCAGGAAGGCGATGCCGTTGACCACCGGGATGGGGTATTCTTTGTCGGGTTTCGTAATGGCGACATAGACGGCGGATGTTTTAATATGGGTATCCAACGATTTGATGCCGGCGGCTTCCACTTGGGCTTGGATGTTTCTTTCCCGGAGCAGGTTCTGGATTTTGGAAGCCACCGTTTGTGACGTGGCCACGCCGGATCCGCAGGCAACGATAATCTTTTTCATGGGGACCGTGGGGAGTTTTGCCCCGCGGATGGCGCACGGCTTGTCTTGCCGATTTTCCGCCGGGCGATTTTCGGAAAAAGACAAAAAAAAGCCGTCCCGTCAAGCCGGGACAGCCGGCGGATAGAGAAAACCGGGCAGATTCTAAGGGATTCCCCGTTTTGCCGTCCGTCTCACCGGGCGGTTCATCCGGGGAAAAAGCGGCGGATTCCGGCGAAGCCGCGGGATCGAAATGCTCGGTTTCAAAAATAGATCCGGAAACAAAAAATGCGAAAGCGGGCAATGAAAACTTGGGGCCGGAAACATCCGTTCACAACTTCATCGAAACATATTTGATCTCCAAGAATTCGTCGATGCCGTGATGGCCGCCTTCCCGTCCCAGCCCGCTTTCCTTGAATCCGCCGAAGGGGGCTTGGGCGACGGAAGGAAGGGGATCGTTGATTCCGACGATGCCGTATTCCAGCCGTTCCGAAACGAGGAAGGCCGTCCTTAAATTCGAAGTGAACGCGTAGGCGGCCAGCCCGTAGGGCGTATCGTTCGCCCGTTCGATCACTTCCTCCATGTCCCGGAATGTGAGAACGGGAGCCACGGGTCCGAAGGTTTCTTCCTTCATGATTTTCATCTCGTCTTTCACATCGGTTAATACCGTCGGTTCCAGGAAGTAACCGCCTTCAAAATCGTTTACCCGGTTCCCGCCGCAGACGATCTTCGCCCCCATGGCCACGGCGTTTTCGATATGGCTTTTCACCTTCAGGTAGGCGGATTCATCGATCAGGGGCCCGATTTGGGTTTCCGGTTCGAGGCCGTAGCCGACGATCAATTTTTTCGTTTCTTCCGCCAGTTTTTCAACAAACGGTTCGAAAATGGATTCCTGGACGTATACCCGGTTGGCGCATATGCAGGTTTGGCCCGCGTTCCGGAATTTGGACAGGATGGTGCCTTGCACGGCCAGATCCAAATCGGCGTCTTCAAAAACGATGACCGGGGCATGTCCCCCCAATTCCAGCGAAATCTTTTTGACCGTGTCCGCCGCGCCCTTCATTAACAATTTGCCGACTTCGGTGGAACCGGTGAAGGTGATCTTTCGCACCCGGGGATCCTCGAGCCAGGCCGCACCGATTTCTTCCGGGTTTCCCGTGACCACATTGATGACACCCCGGGGGAATCCGGCCATCTCCGCCGCTTCCGCGAGCTTTAACGCCGTCAATGGCGTCTGTTCGGCGGGTTTGATGACCACGGTGCAGCCGGCCGCCAGGGCGGGAGCCACCTTTCTCGTGATCATGGCGGCGGGGAAATTCCAAGGGGTGATCGCCGCCGTTACGCCCACCGGCTGCCTGAAAACCAAAATCCGTTTGTCCGGCGCCGATGCGGGGATGGTTTCCCCGTATATGCGCTTCGCTTCTTCGGCATACCACAGCAGGAAGCTGGCCGCATATGTAATTTCCCCCAGCGCTTCCTTCATCGGTTTGCCTTGTTCGAGAACGAGAATCTCCGCGATCTCATTTTTGTTATCTAAAATCGCGTCATGCCATTTCCTCAAAAAATAGCTCCGTTCCTCGGCCGTTTTTCCGGACCAGACTGGGAAAGCGGCATGGGCGGCGTCAACGGCGAGCCGTGCGTCTTCTTTCCCACCGTCCGGGACGGAGCCGATCGTTTTTCCCGTGGCCGGGTTGGTGACGGGAAAGGTTTGATTGCCTTTCGCCTTGACCCATTTGCCGTTCACGTACATCCGGTTTAACAATACGGTATGGTAAGCCAACCACCGCACCTCCTTTCGTTTCTCTTCTTCTATTATACAAAATTTTATGAAAATATTACTATAAAAAAATACGAAGGCCGCACCGGCTTGGTGCCCGGTGCGGCCTTCGGCAAAGGGGCATGAACCTCCGTTCATGTTTTTTATCAGACAAGTTCGGCTTCTTCGGCCTTTTCCATCCAGTCTTTTCCTTCCAGATGGCGGGTGACGAGCATTCCGGCCACCGTGTCCCCGGTGGAATTGATCATGGTCGCCGGGGCGTCCACGACGACGCCGATGGCGGAAATGATGGGGAGGGCGGACGGCGGAAACCCGTACAGGGACACGATCAACATTTCACCCATAAAACCGCCGCCGGGGATGCCCGACATGACCACGCCGGAAAGGACGGCGACGCCGATGGCGGTCAAAAAGGTATCCCAGCCGGAAAAATCCATGTTAAAGATGCCGAAGACAAAGGCGATCTTCAATATGGCGGAAAGGCAGGAACCGTCCATATGAATGGTGGCGCCGATGGGCAGCACCGTTTCCCGGATGTCCTTCGGCACCCCGATCTTCCGGGCCGCTTCCAAATTGATCGGCAGCGTGCCGATGCTGCTTCCCGTCGCCAAAGCCGTGGCGGCGGGGGATAAAATATGTTTCCAGAAAGTAACCACTCCCTTTTTGCCGCCGGCCAAAAAGGCATATAGGGTGAAGCCGACGAGAAAATAGAAAATGGAAACGGGGAAGTAGATGAGAAAGGCCCGGGCGTAATCCCCAAGCAATTGGGCCCCGAAAGTCCCGATCAACGAGGAAAAGTAGGCGCCCAAACCGACGGGGGCGTAATACATGATGATTTGGGTCAATCGCACAAACACTTCGCTTCCGCTGTCGAGAAATTTCGCAAAGGCTTTCCCCTTCTCCCCCGACAATCCGGCGGCAAGGCCGACCAGGACGGAAAAGACGATCAGCGCCAACATATTTTCCCGGGAAAAAATATTGACGAAATCGGAAACGGTGAAGGTTTTCACCAGCTGATCCGCCAGCGAAAGCTTTTCCGCGTTTTCCGGCTCCGTGAGGGTGATGTGGACGCCTTGGGCGGGGGGAATCAGGATGACGGCGATGAGCATAAGAATGGAAGAGATAATGCCGGTCGCCACGAACACGACCATCATCGAACCGAGGATGTTCCCCAGCCTTTTCATGCTTTCGATATTGGCGATGGCCGAAGCGATGGAAAAAAACACGAGCGGGACCACGATGGTGAATAAAAGGTTTAAAAACAGGTCGCCCAAAGGTTTAAGCACAGCGGCTTTTTCCCCGAAAATCAGCCCGATGGCGCTCCCGAGGATGATGGATGAGAGCAGGATGATGGGAAACCGGTAAGCCTTTAATGCATCTTTCATGACTCACTTCTCCTTTATATAAACAAACTAATTAAAATATTAAAAGATTTGCGGGAATAAGTAAATGCTTCTTTCCCTGGAATTTGCCGGCAAGAATGGCTCCGGCGGGAAAGGCGGGCGCGGCGCGCAAGCGGAAAAGGGCAAGGGATTGCCGTCCTTTACGGCCGTCCCGTCTCTCCGGAGATGATCGATCATCAAACGGTTGAAGGATGGGCATAATGGATATTCGCCAGGCTTTGCCGATGAAACGGCCCAGGCCGCCCTTTTCCGTCCTGCCCGGCGGGCCCGGCGGCGGATTGGAAACGCCTTGAAAAATTTGCAAGGAAACAGGCCTTATTATATGATTTTATTATAAAGAATTAATTCGATGAATTCATGAAAAAATGGATGATGACGATGAAAAGAGCAAGGATCATTTATAATCCGACTTCCGGGCGGGAAATCTTTAAAAAATATTTGCCGGAGGTGCTGCAGCGGTTCGAGCAGGCCGGGTTTGAAACCTCCTGCCATGCCACCACGGGCAAAGGGGACGCGACGGAGGCCGCCATATCCGCCGTGGAACGGGGCTGCGACATCGTGGTGGCGGCCGGCGGCGACGGAACGTTGAACGAAGTGGTCAACGGCCTTGCCCGGCAGAAGAATCCGCCGAAGCTCGGCATCATTCCGGTCGGGACGACCAATGACTTCGCCCGCGCCCTCCATCTCCCCCGCGACGTGCTGCGGGCGACGGAGATCATCCTCCAGGGAGAAACGATCCCGGTGGATATCGGGAAGATGAACGATAAATATTTTATCAATATCGCGGGAGGGGGCCGGCTGACGGAGCTGACCTACGAGGTGCCCAGCAAACTGAAGACGATGTTGGGCCAGCTGGCCTATTATTTGAAGGGGATCGAGATCCTGCCTTCGATACGGCCCACTTACATCAATCTCGAATATGACGACCAGATGTTTGAAGGGGAAGCGATGCTGTTTTTGATCGGATTGACGAACTCCGTGGGCGGCTTTGAAAAACTGTTTCCCTACGCTTCGATCAACGACGGTTATTTTTCCTTGCTCATCCTGAAGAAGACGAATTTGGCGGATTTTATCCGGCTGGCGACAATGGCCCTCCGCGGGGAACATTTGAACGATCCGAAAATCATTTTTGCCAAGGCTTCCCGGATTAAAGTTTCTTCACCGGAAAAGGTTTTGATCAATCTGGACGGGGAATTGGGCGGGGAAACCCCCGCAACGTTTACCAATATTTGCCGTCATTTACAGGTATTTGCTCCGATCGATCAACTCCGTCCGGAAGACAAGAAAATTTTGGAAGAGAATCTATAGATGCTGCCGAATCAACGGAAGGCGGCCGGAGGTCTTTTTGCCTTTTTTCGTGAAAATCCGGAATGTTTCAATGGAAACTTTTTTAACGGCAGGCCCGTCCGGCCGAAATTTTTTTTGTAGACGGAACCGTACAGGAAGTCTGCCCGCTCCGATGCGGGAATAAAAGGGTGGAAAAGATGGCGAAGAAAGCGGACATACCCGTTGCGAAAAATCAAACCATCGAGGCCGAATTTGAAGATGTCACCCATGACGGACAAGGCGTGGCCAAAGCGGACGGCTATCCCCTTTTCGTTCCCGGCGCCTTGCCGGGGGAAAGGGCCACCGTAAGGGTGCTGAAAACCAACAAAAGCTACGGCTACGGGAAGCTGCTGGAACTTGCGGTCGAAAGCTCCGATCGCCGGATCCCTCCCTGCCCCGTGTATCATCAGTGCGGAGGATGTCAGCTCCAGCATATGTCCTATGCCGCCCAGCTGCGCATGAAGGAAAAACATGTCCGGGATTGTCTGCAGCGGATCGGGAAGATTGCCCACGCCGACATCCGGCCGATCATCGGCATGGGGGACCCGTGGCGGTACCGGAACAAGGTGCAGGTGCCCGTCGGGATGAAGGACGGGGAGCTTGTCGCCGGTTTTTACCGGGAGCGCACCCACAAGATCATCGACATGGACCGGTGCCTCATCCAGATGGAAAAAACCGATGAAGTGGTGCAGAAGGTAAAGGAGCTGTGCGGGAACTTGCAGATTCCGCCTTATGATGAGGAAAGGCACGAGGGCGTCCTCCGCCATATCATGGTGAGATATGGCCTTGCCACGAGGGAGATCATGGTCGTCCTCATTACCCGCACCGATGAGATCCCCAACAGGAAAAAATTGGTCCGCGGGATCGTGGAGGCCTTTCCGGACGTGAAATCGATTGTCCAAAACATTAATCCGAAGCGGACCAACGTCATTTTGGGCGAGGAAACGCGGGTGCTCTGGGGAAGGGACGTGATTTACGACAAGATCGGGGACATCCGTTTTGCCATATCCGCCCAATCCTTTTATCAAGTCAACCCGGTCCAGACCCGGGTGTTGTACGAAAAGGCGCTGGAATACGCCGGATTGACCGGCGAAGAAACCGTCATCGACGCCTATTGCGGCATCGGAACCATCGCCCTGTTCCTCGCCGGAAGGGCGAAAAAGATATACGGGGTGGAAGTCGTTCCGGAAGCGGTCGCGGATGCAAAGCGGAACGCCGAATTAAACGGCATTCGGAACGCCGAATTTGCCGTGGGAAAGGCGGAAACGGTGATGGAACAATGGTACGAAGCGGGCCTGCGGCCCGATTGCATCGTCGTCGACCCGCCGAGGAAAGGCTGCGAACCTTCCCTGCTTGAAACGATCCTGAAGATGTCCCCGCAAAGGGTCGTTTACGTCTCCTGCAACCCGGCCACCTTGGCCCGGGATTTGCGGATTTTGGAAGATGGCGGCTACCGGACGGAAGCGGTGCAGCCGGTGGACATGTTTCCCCAGACGAAGCATGTGGAGACAGTAGTATTGATGTCAAAAGTCAAAGAATAAGATAGCGAAAAAGTGTAGAAAACAAGGGATTTCCGGGAGTCGGGGCTTGTCAGAGGACAGGTTCGGGTTTCCGGATTTTTTCATTTTACAGGTAAGTGGGAACTGGTCTACTGTGGAAAATGACAGAGAGTTGAGTGGATAGGATAGATATTGGGTATGTTGTGGAGACAGGATGGATAAATGGTATGTGGAGTTGACAGGATTGACATTTGAAGAAAAATAAGGGAAACGGCCTCTTGGATGGATATGAGGCTCTGTTTGTACGAAGATGTTTTCAGAAATGTATAGGTAGTCATTGGCATACTCTCTTACTGGCTTGCGTACCATAAATTGATACAATGCACCCAACTTGCGTGAATGGGTGCATTTCAAATTTACATATAAAGTTCTCGCTTTTGCTCCTGCAATTGGCAGGGGCTTTTTTAATGGCAAAAGAAAAGCACATCTTTCCCGGTATGGGAGTGATGTGCTTCAAATGGCATCCATCAGTTCAAGAAGAATTTGTTTCTGCCTGTCGGTCAGGGTACTCCATTTTGAAAAGAGTTTTTGTTGTTCTTCGGTCAATTGCGCTTCTTCACCTTCGGCAAAGAACTGAGCCAGTGTGATACCAAATGCCCTGCATACTGCCTCCAGAGTTGGCAGCGTTGGTGCGTTATTTCTGTTGAACATATTTGTAACGGTGGAATGGGAAAGGTTTGCTTCCTTTGCCAGCCGATAGTCCGTCCAGTTCCGTTCCTCCATCAGTTCTCTGATTCGTTTCTGCGCATCCATATCATCACCTACCTATCTGTATCTATTCTAAGTCCCAGAATGGTGGTATAATAGTCACAATCGGTAGCCATCATATTCCCTAAAAGGGACTTATACAGTTATAGTATTGTAGATGATGGAAATGCTATTCACAAAAGACTGGAGGTAGAATAATGCAGGAGCATATTTTTGAAAGAATGGCGCGAGAGAGAAACATTTCAGTTGAGGAAATGCGGGCAATAATTTCCGATAGAATTGAAAAGGGGTGGAATGATAAAGATCCGGTCAAACGGGAGCAATGGAGAAAAATTCCTTGTGCTGGAGAGGTGCCAACACCAGATGAATGGTTGCGGTACGCAGTTGAAAGGATTAAAGATGATGGCCAGGAAGGTTTATTACGGAAATATTTGATTTGGTAGTTACATTTTGAATACTATACATTAGATTGTAGAGATGCGCCATCTCATGCAGGAGCGTGGCTGCCAGCTCGAAGATGGGTCGGTCAAGGTACTCGGCGCAGAGATTGATTTCCCGATACTTCTCGCCGCTGGCGTTCCATATCTCGTTGATACTGCACCAGCCATAAGCCCCGCGCCCTCCGTCCGGCGATACAGTGATGGCCGGGTGGCTCAACTCGCCCTCGTAAAAATGCTCGTTGAACAGGTCGAACATTTCCTCGGTTTTTCTTACGATTTCAGATATTTGCAGCATGGTTTCGTCCTCCTTAAAGATATGTTTTATTTCTGTGAGTGACAGCTTACACACCACCGGTCAAAAAGCAAGCTCTAAAGACCTTAAAAAATGAGTTGTATATTTGGCCTAAATTGCAATATTAAATGCAACACTTTTTAGATTGAAAATTATAGAGTCATGTAAGATTAAGGTTTTACGTTAAATCAAAATTTGTTTGGGCTGTAAATTGGGCAACTTTATATGGAGGGGCAG